>Ga0256829_1000559_pt1 | contig 36417 bp, 55 predicted proteins | sample 131447metaG_FD_185979 | JGI IMG/M metagenome (GOLD analysis project Ga0256829, IMG submission 185979) | Hydrothermal vent microbial communities from Lau Basin, Pacific Ocean - 131-447 | ecosystem: Environmental > Aquatic > Marine > Hydrothermal vents | place: Pacific Ocean: Lau Basin | collected... | reverse complement strand
CGCCGCCAGCAACAGGGTTCGCGCAGGGAAACTACCAGACCTAAAATGCGCAGAATGTGGCTTCAGGTCGGTAACACACACGGCACGGAACGGATGTAGTTATTGTTCGCTATGTGACTACATACCCTACTGACCTAAAGAGCGCTGGCAGACCGCTTAAAGTCTGCCAATATTTAACTAACGAGGTATATCATGCAAAGATTTGACTACATTGAGGACGATGGTACGTACCATATCGTTGACTACAAACAAGGTACGACTTCCAGAGCTTCAAGCTACGTAACCATAGCCGAAGTTTATGACGTGATGCTTGCGATCTTTATGGTCGAGAAGCTGAACGAAACTCCTAAATTCTACAAAACAAACAGGTGAACCATGAAAATAATTTTAATCAACGGCGCTCCAGGGAGCGGTAAAGACACTCTCGCGCAACTACTTACTGGGTATTTTGAGATCGACACTACAATCGAGAAATTTGCTAAACCTTTGAAGGTTGGAGTTCCTGCGATTTACGGAATGTCACAGCAAGAATGGGATGACCATTACGACACGCCAGAACACAAAGACCTTAAAGCTTCACGTCTGTTCGACAAGACACCAAGAGAAGCTCAAATCGCATTGTCCGAAACGTTCCTTAAGCCACTTCACGGTAAAGGTGTATTTGGAGAAATGCTTGTTGAACGCATTAAAGCTTCAAACCAGAAGTGGTTCTTGGTTACTGACAGTGGTTTTGTTGAGGAAGCCGAAGTTGTTGTAGATGCGTTCGGAGCTGAAAACGTCCAACTATGGACGATCAAACGTGAAGGGCGTGACTTTAGTAACGACTCTCGGAATTACGTGGATCTGTCTCACAGAGGTGTCGAACATCATGAGATCGAAAACAATGATTCGCTATATGACTTATTCACTAAAGGTACAGCTTTATTTAAGAAATTTACAGGAGTATGAAATGACAGAGAGAACTAACATAAACAAACATATAGATGTCTTAGATCATGGTTTCGTGAGACTTGTTGACTACATGGGTTCAGACACGTCAATCGTAAGAGGTGCTAGAGTTTCATACGATGCGGCATGGAGAGCAGGTGAAGATACGAAAGGTGACGCACGTCTTATGAACTATCTGTACAAGAACGGTCATAGCACGCCGTTTGAGACAGTAACCGTCACGTTTGAGGTGAAAGCGCCTATCTTTGTCCTGCGTCAGTGGCATCGTCACCGTACTCAAAGCTACAATGAACTCTCTGCTCGCTATCGTGAGCTACCTGAAGAGTTCTACGTTCCTGAAGTTGAACAGATTACAACACAGTCCAAGGACAATAAGCAAATGCGTACTGACGAGGTACATGAAAACGCACTTTTAATAAAGATGCACATACGCGAGCAAAATAAAGAAGCTTTTCAACGCTATAAGTTTTTACTCGAAGAAGGGTGTCCTCGCGAGCTTGCTCGTTCTGTTCTACCTGTAGGTACGTATTCACACATGTTCGCTACAATGAACCTTCATAACTGCTTTAAGTTCCTTAGCGAGCGTTTACATCCTCATGCTCAATATGAGATTTTTGTTTACGCTCAAGCTATACTGGATCTGTTAGAACCCGTGTATCCTGAAGCAGTTAAAGTTTTCAAAACCCACACACTAAAAGAAGAGGTCTAAATGACAGAGTTTGAAAAAATACGACAATGGGCTGAAGATCGCAACCTGATCGAAGGGTCTTCACCTCAAGCACAAATGCTCAAAATGACTGAAGAAGTCGGTGAGCTTGCGCATGGGGTTGCTCGCAATGATTACGAGGAGATCCAAGACGCTATAGGAGACTGTGTAGTTGTCCTTACCATCTTAGCTGCTCAAATGCGTATGAACATCGAAGGGTGTATCTCCGCAGCATATGACGAGATCAAAGACCGTAAAGGTCGCATGGTTGACGGAGTGTTCGTTAAGGATGTTTAGTCTTGATGCAGCATATATTTACGATATAGAAACCTTTCCAAACTGCTTTACGCTCGCTTGCGAAGCTCTTAATAGTGATGAGAAAGCGGTTTGGGAGATCTCAGATTACAGAGATGATCGTAAATATCTTACCCAGTGGTTTAACTGGTTGCATGCTGCTCAAATACCTATGATAGGTTTTAATAACTTAGGGTTTGACTACCCTGTTATTCACGAGTTTTGGATGAATCCTAACGCTTCCGTCACACAGCTCTACGATAAAGCAATGACGATCATTAACAGCTTCGGTAGAGGAAACCATCAAGTCTGGGCTGACAAAAGACTTACCCCTCAGATAGACCTCTACAAGATGTATCACTTTGATAATAAAGCTAAGTCAACGTCTCTTAAATGGTTGCAGATCAACATGCGTTCGGAAACTGTCGTAGACATGCCAGTACCCAACGGAACTCAGCTGTCTTTAGAACAGGTAGACCATTACCTGAAACCCTACAACGTCCATGATGTCACAAGAACCAAGGACTTTACTAAACACAGTATGACAGCCTTGGAGTTTAGAGCTTCGCTGGTTGAAGAATTTGGTGTGGACGTTATGAACTGGAACGACACTAAGATCGGTGAGCAAAAGGTTATCAACAAGCTTGGAAAAGACCTCTGCTACGATTATAGCAGCGGACGTAGGCAAACTCGACAAACACCTCGAACTCACATAAACCTCAAAGATGTTATATTTCCTTACATTCAGTTCGAGCAACCTGAGTTCAACAGAGTTTTAAATTACCTTAAGTCCCAGACACTCACTCACGACGAGTACGATGAAAAGAAGATCATAAAGACAAAAGGTGTGTTTAAGGATCTGGTCGCAAATGTAGGAGGTATAGGCTTCCACTTCGGCGTTGGTGGCATTCACGGTTCTGTTGAACGTAAATCATTCAAAGCTGGTAACGGTTGGATCATTGAGGACATTGACGTTGCGTCACTATATCCTAGTGTTGCTATAGCTAACAGACTGAGCCCTGCGCATTTGGGTGAGCCTTTCGTCAACGTTTACTCTGAGCTACCGAGAGAACGTAAAGAATGGCAGAAGAAGCTAGGTAAAAAGTGTGTTCAGGCAAATGCATTGAAACTAGCAAGCAACGGTGTCTACGGTAAAAGTAACAGCGCGTTTAGCCCGTTCTATGATCCTCAATTTACCATGACAATCACCATCAACGGTCAGTTAATGCTGTGTATGCTGGCTGAACAACTCATAAAAGTCCCTACGCTGCAGCTTATTCAGATCAATACGGACGGTATCACTTACACGATGCGTGAGGAATATAGAGATCAGGCGGTTGCTATATGGCGTTGGTGGGAACAATACACTGGTTTGGTACTAGAAGATGTTCTGTATAGTGAAATGTACATAAGAGACGTTAACAGCTACATTGCGGTCGGAACAGACGGTAGCGTTAAGTTGAAAGGGGCTTACTGGACACCAGATCCTCTAAACTACCACAAAAGCATATCTGAACAACAACCTCCTGCATGGCATAAAAACCTATCGAACGCGGTGAGCGCTAGAGCAGCAGTCCTTTACATGACGCAAGGCGTAGACGTTGAGACATACATAAAAAGCTGCATGAACCCTTATGATTTTATGATCGGTCTTAAAGTCACCAAGGCAGACAACATCATGTTAGGTGAGCAGGAAATACAGAGAACAAGCAGGTACTACGTAGCTAAAGGCGGTCAACCGTTGACAGTACAAAGACCACCGACAGGTAAACCTGGAGCACCTAAGAAGAACTCTAAGGTTAGCGAGCAGGAATATCTGGAGGTCATGAACCAGAACGGCTGGCAATGGGACGAGAGAGTTTGTACCAAGAACAAGTCCGTACACTCTACTCGCGTTACAGCAAAGCATGTCGGTTATCTTGTAAATGAATGTAACGATGTAAGGTCTTTTGACTTTTCTAAAGTGGATTATGATTTCTACATAGCTGAAGCGAGCAAACTAATTGTTTGACAACTGTTCAAAATCGTGTATAGTTTTTTAGATTCGACAGGCAATTTTAACATCAACCTATGTTAACGAGCATCTCCAAGCGCATAAACCGCCTGTCGAATCTTTTATGAGGTAAAATTATGGACAAAATAAGACATAAACTATTTAAAAAAGAATTAGAAGAAGTATCCACACTTCTAAAGGAGCTTAACAATATAAAAGAAAATGACGCGCTTTTTATTGAGTTAGGTAAAGAAAAAGCCAGAGACATTGTGAATGGCACAGTTTTTAGCACTAGATGTAAAGACGGTCTTTCAAAAGCTCTTGGGTTACGTACTGAGAGATATAAAAGGTATGACAGACAAGCCAGCAGAAACTACATGAAACTTTTGTCAGAGAAATATGGTGTTAGAACAACATCGACCGACGGTTGTGTTTTCACCCCGAAGGGAGCAAAAAAATGACACAGAATAAAGTTCAAGATGCATTGGATATGTGGAAAACGGTAGACCCAGAACATGGGTGCGCCATTACTGATAAGCAAATGACAGAATACGAACGAAGATGTTCTGTGGTTGTAATTACAAACTATGAAACCATACTCGCAGCACTTGAGATGTACCGCATAGTGCATAGCGGGGAGTTGGAGAAAGAAGAACAAAAAATCTTCGGTGAGAAAATTGAAGAACCCGAACCTTGGATGGATGATTATTCTGTTTTCGAATCCGCAGAACTTTTAGGTTTCCAACGTGGCAACAACGCAGTCCTACATAAGCTTAAGGAGATTAAGTAATGACAATGCCAGAACCGCATAACGCAAGTGAAACTATAAAATCACTAAGCGAAGTTATAGAAAGCCAAAAGCAAACGATTGACGCGATTTTGAAGAAACACGCCGACCTGCAAGCCGAACGTAACGCGCTTAAAGAAGAAAACGAGCGGCTAGATAGTCAGATTAGAGATTGCTTAAAGATTGAAGAGAATAATGCAAAAGAAATAACGACACTTAAAGCAGAAAACAAGCGGCTTCGTGAGCGCTTAGAAATGGGCTACGCCTACACACTGGACGGTAAAAAGGTAGAGTGCAAAACAAGTGAAAGCACAGACGGGGTTGCCTCCCGTGATGCTACTATAGAGCTTTTAGAGCGTGAGATTAAAAAGGTTAAAGCACAAGCCGATGCGCTGTGTGATGCTTTGGAATGGGTTGATTGCTATATGCATGATCAAAAACCCATTCCTTTAAACGTTTGCGGCGAAGTAACGGAAGCAATCAACAACTACAAACATAAAGAGAAGGAGTGATACATATAATCTATATGTAATTATATGTGTTGTATATGTTTAAACAAATTCCCTAACGGGAAGGGGCGCGGTGTAGACCAACTTTGCTCTACGGAGTGCCGCTGCGGTAATAATCAATAACGCAGTCACCGCCGCCCCGCACTTAATTTTAAACCTGTCGAATTCGACACCTTTAGGAAGGACTAGAAAATGAGCGATAAAGAAAAGGCTTTGGAAGCTTTAAATGAAATAGCTTTACTATTAGAAATGAACGAATATGAAGCGCCAAGGGTTGCGCTAATCCGCGCAGCTTTGCAGGATAAGCCCGCACCTGATTTAGAAAAAGATATTTCTAAACATTATTACACTATTCTTCACGCCATTGATAATAAAACAGCGACAAAAGAAGAAATTGCACTTGCTTATGAGAGCTTAAACATTATCGCTCCACGACAGCCTCACCTCATCACCAAAGAGAAGCTTGATAGGGTTGAGTTTCACCTGAATAGCGCTCAAGTTGAAATTGCCAACGGGCTTAATCCTAGTGATGAAATTGAAATAGCTCTAAAGATACTTAAGGGGGAGTGGTGATGGAATGTGAAAACCCTAATTGTCGGCGATACATGCCTGATTTGTACACAAGAACATTACTTTTCCCTAATCTTTGCACTGATTGTTGGTTTTACGTTTCATTTTTTGAGGAGCAAGAGTGATGGTACAATGTAGGTTTTTGAAAGGTGAAAACATTAAGCCCAAATACAAAGCATACCTAGAGCTTACTAAAGGCCAAAACCATAACGACCATTCATAGCATCAAACGCGCCCTCACGTTCCGTAGGAGTTAAGCTATCAAGTGTATGTAGGTAGCCGTAAAGCTTACCTATGCCGTTATCAATTTGCGATGCACCAACCTTCACGCGCACCTTGCTTGAATATGTATCATGAGGATCAAAGTTGATTGTAGCTGTGTTATGTCCGTTCACATATACGTCAACGCTAGATGTTGAAACGAAGTCCAGCATAATTATAAGCTTTTCACTTGCTCCGATTCCTGTTGTGATTGTCTGGTTTGATGCTGCTTCATTCTGTGAGTACACTAAGTTACCATTTGAACGTAGGTACAATTGAGCGTTCGCTGTTACAGTTCCAACGGTATTAGTGAACGTGATGAATGAACCAAATGACGGAAGTGTTGGCGGTGTTTCAATCGCAAATACAATCGTTTGATTGCCAGTCGCGCCATAGTCTGTGTCATAATCAAGTATTGTATCTGTATCTAATACAAGATGGTCAGTGGAAAACACTGGTTCTGTACCTGATATATTAAAGCCTGATACAGTTCCGCTTACAGTGTCGATGTCACTCACATTTGAACCACTCGAGTATGTCTTTGAGCTATCGGCTGCATCCATATAAGCCGCTTGATTGTCTAGTGCCCCAAAGAAGTCACTAACAGTTACGTCAAAATTAGTAACAAAGTTCAAAGGCATTGCGTAGCCTGAATTGTCGCGCACTGTGCTGTCATACCAAGTGTAATTGTTCCCCAACAAATAGAACAGCTCATAACTCGCATCTTCAACCGCTTCACCAAGCGTCAATCGAATTGTGTCAGCGTCTTGTCGGTCTTGACTAGAAAGCGTTATCACTTCGCCATCCTTATAAATTCCAAAACCTTGAATTGAGCTTGTAGGCGTAAAGTCTGTACCAGCATCGTGAGTAATATCAACATCGATATATGTATTGCCAATTATACCGCTTGCGCCTGTGATTGTCGCACCATAAACGCCGTGTAAGTCAATGATGCTGTTTGCTTTCATGTAGTAGCGCAACCAACGTAGCCCGATTGTGATATAATCAGCGTCTTGATAATGCGCCACGTCCTGATAGCTAAAGTCGGCAGGTGATGAGAAGTTAAGCACGTATGCGAGTTCGTCTGCTATTTCAAGCTGTGCCGTTCTAAATGCGTTTACACTTGCTTCGTCTGTTGACTGTCTACCCGCTGGCAACTGATTGTATATTGTTGCGTTAGGGAATAGTGAGCGTAGGTAAGCAAACACAAATTTTGTGCCTTCTTTCCACAAATCAATAGGAATAGTTGTAGGGTCGCTTTGATCTGCTGATAAATCAAACTGCCATTGATCCCAGCCAATCGCCTTAACATTTGTCGATGTCACACCACATACCGCTAAGTGGTCATTAATTGCAATATCCCAAACATTGCCAAGTGTTCCTGTGTCCTCATCATAAAGGTATGTGTCTTTAGACGCAGCATCTTCCGCTGTTTGTGCGTTACGTTTAAGCATCGCAGCAGCACTTTGTGTATTAGGCTCAAACAAGCTTTCAATCATCAAGTCAGGTATGTACTTAAATGCTTCATTAAGCATTTCAACCTCACCATCACCTCTGAAAACAATATTAGTGTTAGGGTAAAGCATGATTTTATTAATGTTTGATTGCGAACCAACTAAGAACACATTCAAGCGCTTGCCAATAGATACTTCTTGTGCATTCGCCGCTGAAAGCTTGCTGTTGAAAATCTGCAAATCATGCAAGATTAATGTAGAGCGCAACGATGAGTTTTGAGTGTCGCGCAAATAGAACCGATCAAGCCCTGTTGGTGATGCTGTCACAGTCTCATTTAAAACTTCCGCGCCTTGCTCATAAGCAAACACGTTTGAGCTATCCCACGCGCACACAAAGGCGTTATGTCTTGGCGTTCTTTCACGCACGCCATAATTAACAATGGCTTCATCTACACCGCCCGCCGTGAAGTAAAACTTCTCATCGCCATTATCAACCATACGCTTCGATATGACATTGCTTGTCACACCGCTGCTGTCAGATAAAGCAAAACCATCTTGCCCTGTCTCACCACCCCAAAGCGTAGCACGTGCGTAAAATGAACCTTGGCTGCCCATCGTACCAAAACCACCAATAGATACAATTTCATCACCACGCGCTGCTGCTGCTCCTGCTGTATCAATAGGCATCGTAAGGTGTGGTAAGTATTTTGTACCGCTTGGGTTGTCCTCTTGCATATCAGCAAAAAAGAAATTAATTGTTGCACCGTCTGGCACAACTAGGCGCATCTTGTCAGTGCTTGATGCTGGTGTTATGCCGACTTTTGAACCCCAAGCCCATACACGCGCATTCAGGACTAGCTCGCCCTCACCGCCGATAGATAGCGTACAAGATAAATCATCACTACCAGCCGTTATAACATACATAAGCTGCATATTATGCTTATTGGTGTTACCTACTGCACCAGCCCATTCTAGCGTCACATCGCTGCCACTCGCTGCAACCTGCCAAACTTGGTCATTATTCGTAAATGTTGATTTAATAGGCGCTGTTGCGTCTGTCACAACGCTTACTGAACCGCTGCCAGTGTCGAAGTGGTCTGTTACTGTATCAGCGCTAGGGCGTGCATATTCAACCTTGTTTGTACGGTCAACCTGTGACATAAGCCCCACAAGCTCACCTGATTTAAAGGCACGCATGAATATAGGCTCATTAGCAGCTGCTAAATTCCACTCACCGTCCTCATCAATATAAGGTGCTGTAGTTGTCCGAGTTGAAGTAATGTCAATAGTCGATGTTTGGCTAGTGAATGATCGATAGAATGCAGGGTTAGCAGTTAAGTCTTGCTTAATAGCCGCATTGATACGCTCTGCCACTATCACTTGCTCTGCTTGCGCCAAGTGTAAACCATCATCTTGAGTGGCTTCTATGTCTGAAATATCTACTAGTGTTATCCATGAGTTTTCTGTTGCAAGCTCACTTTGCGCTGTTTGAATAGCTGCCCATTCCGCTTGAGTTGCTCCGTGAGTAGAATTAAGTGTATCAACCCACTTATGGAGCGATACAAGTATAATAGGATGCGCTCCTACTACTTTCCTGTATTCGGTTAGCATCTCAAGCACAGCCGCTTTATAATCAGCTTTAGACGTACCAGCAATGGCATCGCTCTCTCCTTGGTGCCATACAGTATAGTTTAAACTACCTGCTTGCTTTGCCATTAGAGCGCGATTGACTAAAGCGTGGAAAGTGTCGGCTATAACCCTGTCAGCTACCGTAAATGATGTTGTGTATGGTATCCAATCAGCAATCTCTGTATTGCCCTTCGCGCCTGTTACAGCAAACCACTCATAATCACTATTTGCAGTTTTAAGAGCGTCAACCACAAGCCCTTGGTATCCAAGCGCAGCCGTATCTGATAACACTGAGTTACCAATCAAAGTATCTGTATCATCATCGGCTGGGTCTGAATAATCTTCATAGTCACCAGAATTTGTAAGCAGCTTATTAGTGTTGTTGTAAGTGTGAGAGCCAGTTGACGCAACACCAACTGAATTTGATTGCCCTGCGAATATAACACCGCGCCTAGTTGCGTCATGCGTAAGTGAAGTTATAATGCCGGTTGAGTTCTTGCTTAAGTTGCGCGCAAAGTTCTCTGTTGAGCCTTTATTATATAAAGCAATATAGTTTATATCGCCTTGCAAATCAGCTACACGCTGCGCTAAATAAATGTTAGATACAGTGTCAGGGAAACTTAGGCCGCTTTCAACATAATATATTTCTTCGCCGTTCATGTATATTTGCAGTGAGCCATCTTTCCAACGTATGACAAATCTTTGACGATACGGCAAGAACACACCAGCTATCGTGTTTATAATCTCAGCAGTCTGTGATACTCCACCTACTGTGACGATGATTTGAAAAGTCTCTGCGTCACGATGGAAAAGCTCAAAGCGGTTATTGTTGTTGCTATAGAACGAAAATACAGTTTCAAAGTTAGTACGTGTATACGGCGTTGTCGCTGTGCTATCTACAACAACTATACCCTCGTCACCGCTATATAACGAAGCATTAGGTGTTGATTTTTCATTTGCTGAAAATACAGGCGCTAAACCCTTTTGCTTACTAAACCCTAAACCAAACCCTAAACTCATATGTTCTCACCGTCTATATTCACGCATTTAACAGCCATGAAATCCACATGACTGCTATATAATTCTACTAATTCATTAGTGGCGGTGTTGCAATCACTTAATTGTCTGTACGGCGTATCTTCTAAAATTAATCTTGGCTGTCCCGATATGACTATAAATAAGACTGCATACCACATATAAAACCTACCACACTTTACCTTAAATTAACATGCTTTAAATTCTTTTTACCCTGCATCCAACCACCGCAATCTTTACAGTGGTAGGATTGATACTTTCCAGCATTCATGTATCTGTAACCGCGCTTTATCAAATTAGAGCTTGAGCAATATTTACATTCATCATGATGCACACCATCTTTCATAAGAGCTGTATTAGGGTGGTTCTTCATGTATGGTCTTAGTATTTTATAAAGCTCTATTCCTGCCCTTACATCTTTCATGCAATATCGCGTTTCTTCTTTAATTGCGATAGGGCATCCATTATCAAGCGCTTCTGTATCGGCAGCTCTGCCCTTCTTAATATCAGCATCCAGATACTCACATAGATAACGCATATCATTAGCCATAAAGCGACTTTCACGCGCAGCCTTTAACGTATCTATCATAACTGGTTCTTTTAATGGTGGTAGCCTGTGATATATTATCTTTGCCTTAAGCTCTTTCCAGTCAAAGTTATTAGCATTGTGGACTATGATTATGTCGGCTTTTTCTATCTCATCTCTTAGAGTTTTAACCACAAAGTAATCATCCATATAATTATCTGCAAAGCGTTTCGCATCATTAAGCACAGATACACCAGTAGTATGATGTTCATGCAACCACTTCCATGCAGCGCATATCATCCATTTAGGGTGCTTTATTGAATGTGAGGGAAGGTATTTAGTGTGCAGCTTTCTATCGTAAGCCTTAAACTCAAATGTGGCTCGTCCTATTTCTACGTCATAATAGAGTATTTTCGGACTGCTCATCCACACCTCTCATGATAAACTGCGTTATTCTTGTCTACGTTCGTTTTTTGCGTTTCAGTACCGCTTTCCAAAGTAGGAACAACAAGATAAGTCGAACAATAATCATTTACCCCTGAACAACTCCCTAATCCTATCACGGTAAGCGCTGTCAGTATCAATACGGTTGTGTATCTTATTGACTTCCTCATTACCCTTGAGTTGCTCCTCTAGTTTCTTGTTATCGCTAGTCGCTTGACCTAACTTAAACAGCGCAAAAAAAGCCGCTATGAAAGCGGCTAGTTTCTCAATCATCTGCATTCTTGTTATGCAGAACGTTACCAGCGAGAATGTTGAGAACCTTAAGCAAGGCGCTCACTATCTTATTGTCCGTTTTGGTAGGTGTAAGGGCTGTTATTGCTGTTGCTGCTGTAACAACACCAGTGATAGCTGCTAGCCAATCTGCAAAAGTGCCATCTGTAATAAATGTAAATAGGGATTCCATAGTTTTCTCCTTTTTGCGAATTCTAACATAGATTTAGCCATTTTAAAAGCTTTTGCCAAAATGACAACTCACCTTCAACCTTAAACATAACAATAGGCATATTGCCGTCTAAGTCTAAGTTAAGGACTGAGCGATATTCAAAGTTAGGGCATGTCTTACTAGAAACCTCACAATGCCCATGGAAAGTAACTTTATATTTGTTGTTTAACTGCCTACAAAGCTCCCTAAGTGCTGTGAATTGCTTTTCAGTAAAAACATCCTTACCACTTAAACATATGGCTATAGAGCCTGTATTATGCCCTGATTGTGCTGCTGGTATTTTATCAATCGGCCTACCGTTTTCAATAGTACCGTCATTGCGTATGAAGTAATGATAACCGACATCAGACCAACCACGCTCTTCTACGTGCCATTTTCTAATTGTCTCTATATTATCATGATGCGAATAGTCACTATCTGAGCAATGAATAAAAACTTTATTTATATCTCTCATAGAAATTTATCCTTTATTCTCTCTAGCACATCATTGAGCGCATTATAAATGTCCACATTAGTAAGCCATATAATAACCCTATCAGACAAAAACGAGAACACCACAGCTATAGCTATTGAGTTCATCTCAGTAAATCCATTCTCAAGTGCAACGCCGCCTATCAACACACTAAAAGGTACACTGATAGTCACAGCATAAAGAAAACTTCTCCATCCTCTTGATTTAGGGTCGGCCACGAATTTAACAAACGTCATGACAACAACCCAGCTTATGATAAAAAACAATAACTCTATTTGCTCAATTATGCGCTGCATCATTTTAACACCCCGCTTTTAATATCTCGATATGTTATAGAGTGCCATATAATAGCAGGTATCACACACAATATATGACCTACTGTAAAAGGTATGTCTAAAGAGCCTACTCCCATATCATCATAGTTAATTGTGTAAACGACCAAGCAATATAAAAGGAATATATTACCGCTAGTACCGAAACAAACAGTCCAGTATTTTTGTTCTGTTCTACTTACAAATATATTAGACGGTTTTGAGTTTTTAAAAATATCATCACCAGCGTATATGCAAGCAACACCTATTATTATCGCAATTAAATGAAGTATTGCAGATATTGCATATGCTGCGATTATTAAACTAACCATACAAAACCCCACGCGCCGTAGGCTGCAATCTTATTATGCCAACCGCATTTTAGCATCACCATTAATGGGAAGAATATGTAGGCGAATAACTCCATTACCTGTAAGCCTTTACGACTACCAAACCACCAGCTCCAACACCGCCAGCCTGACCAGACGTTGTGCCTTGAACGGCACCACCGCCGCCACCGCCGCCATAGTTTCCGCCGTCTTGTGCGGTAGCTGTTGCGGCTACATTGCCCATTAAACCACCACGACCGCCGCCGCCATGTGTTGAAGAACCACCAACACCACCCGTAGCACTTTCAAATGTTACGTTATAATAGGAAGCACCGCCACCCGTACCTGCTTGCCCTTCATAAACAGCATTGCCCGTTCCTGTTGGATCTCCAGCGCCACCAGCATAACCGTTACCACCGCTAGATGTTGAACCAGTGCCTTTGCCACCAAGCCCACCGTTTGCAGAAGCATGAGTGCCAAAAGAAGACGCGCCGCCATCACCACCATCTGAGCCTGTAGTGTTACCAGCAGCGCCCCCCGCGCCGATGGTCACAGTTTCGCTTGAACCTAGTCCGCTACTAATATACGAAAAAGCAGTTGTTCCACCAGCGCCGCCACCAGCAGCTGCTGGGTTACCTCCCGTATCGTCCGCGCCACCGCCGCCACCACCGCCGCCAATAGCCCAAACCTCAACGGCGGTGCACCCTGTCGGCTTTGTCCATGTGCCAGAAGATGTGAAAACTTGAACATCAATAAGACTTCCAGATGCGTTTGATAGTACGTTAGAAAGCGTGTCATACTTCAACCCGTCACTGTCGTCTGTATCCAAAAATAATACTTTATCATCACTCGCAACTGTTGCATATGTAGCCCCGCTCACAGTGCCTGTTGCACCCTGTGCCCCACGAGTTCCTGATAGCCGTATTGTCCAATCTGCTAATGTCCCAGAACCACCAACATTGGTCACTGTCACTGTAAGTGTAGTTGAAGAATAAGAGGCCACATAACCATGCATGTAATTGGTGGGGTCTGCATCGCTTGTTGCTAAAATCCACATCCCCGCGATAAATCCCTTATCAGCCTCTATCGTAAACGCCTTGCTTCCAGCTCCTATAGCTAGTGACGTTGTAGAAGTCGCCTCCAGCCCAGCAATATTACTTTCAGCTAATTCTGCCGCGGTTTGCGCTGCTTCTGCCGCCGCCTGTGCTGCTACTGCTTCGTCTGCCGCTATTTGTGCCGCACCCGCTGCGTTAATCAATGTATATGGAGCATAAACTAAAATATTATTATTTCCAGTAGCGGGTGGGGTGCTAAATATTAATGAAGTCCCACTAATTGTATATTTAGTAGGTGCTGCTATTTGTGCGCCGCCAATTTCCTTAATAGAGACATTATCTACCGTCCCAGTAAAACCGTTTGCAGCAAATTTAACAGTTTGCGTTGAACCACATACAATATTCTCAGTATAAGTCCCGTCCGCGTCTCTAGCTGTACCGTCAGTCCCACCAATGGACAATGTAACATCACCTGCACTTCTTGTTATTGTAAACGTGCAAGAGTATGTTTTTCCTTCAACTAGTGTTATTCCTGCCGTTTGCTCAAGGTCTGTGCTAATCGCTCCTGTTGCCGTTGCAACACCAGAACCAATTGTCCATCCCGTCCCCTTTGTCCACCCAGTATCGCTTGCAAAAGTCCCGTTGGTTGTTGCCTCTAACTCAGTGAAAATCATTAAGGCGTTTTCATCACTCCCCAAGTTTTCAGAAAGCGTGAAGTCTGTTTCTATACTGTCACCCGAAAAGCTCTCAAAGAACCCTTCTGTTGTTTCTGAAGTCACGTTAAAGGCAGTCACATTATCGGTTGTTTCGATTGTAACCCCGTCTGCATCCTGAAGCACAAATTTATACGCGCCACTAATGAATATAACCGCTCGACCATAAGCATCTAAAACTACAGGGTTAGAGTTTTCTACATCCCCCGCCGCTGTTGTGTATGTGGCCTTGGGTGTTGTTGTCCCTGCTGCATACGAGTAAAGTAAGCCACCCGCTAAAGGCTCTCCATCATCATCAAAAAACTGTACAAAGTGTGGTGTGTATAGTACCGCCATTAGTTGCTCTCCATTACTGCTTGCGCGTTCTTGTTTAAGAAATTAGCCATTTTATCTACGTCTTTTGGGCTTATTTCCTTTGTCTTTCCAGATATTTTTGACAGGAATCTATAACCTTCATCTGTAAACATTAGCTCACTATATCGAGCGGCTGCTGCTGGGTCTTTTTGCACTAAGTTAATCAAATCAGGCGAAACCTTATTTTTAATCCATGACAGCGCATCCTTTGGCATAGCAATATCACCCTTTACGCTTTGCGCCGCTGCCGTTATAGATTGCGATGGGATTCCCCTTGTAGCTACCAAGCTATCCAGAACCTCATTGACTTTCTGCATTTGATTAAATCTTTTACTTCCGACAAGCGCCTTTAGCCTTTCTGCTGAGCCTTCTGACCTAAATAGAGCATCACCGAACCGCCGCCCTTGATTTCGCGATTCCTCCCTTATTCTGTTAATATAAGCCCCAGCCACAGCATCGCGCATTTTTTGATTGTCACCGATACCGTTCATAAACTTGCGAATATATGCAGGGTCTTTCTTCGCTAAGTCGTCTGCTATTTTACTAAAGTTACCCTCTGCAAATGTAGACATTTTACCAACTGGGCTTTCCATTAACACCTTTAACGCGCCAGCATCTTCACTATATATACCCCTTGCTGTTTTGTACGATGGAAACGCACTTTCTATAGCATCATCCAACTCTCTCATTGCGCCTTTAACCGCACCATATTTAACTTTATCGCCAGACCTGAAGGCCTCATCCGCTGCCCTTCTTAGGCTAACACGCGCCGCGTGCATCGATACTGTTGAGTTGTAGGGGAGGTTCGTAATATCCCCAGCGTCAATACCTAAATCAACCAATTCATCCGCGACAGATGATAGCGTGTAAGGGTCAGCTCTAAAATCATCCAATGCCTTCACGACCAATCTATTCCCTAGCGCCTTTTTCATTTGTGCATTTTCTATAGGAACCATCTTATCAACGCCAACGCTTTGCTTGTAGTGTGGTGCAGCCCTTGTTTTTAATCTCATCTTCTTTGCATCAACTAGCTTTTTAGCTTCCTGCGAAACCACAGTCCCAAATTGTTCAGCGGGTAAGTCCTGCCCGCCAGTCGCCCGCTTTATTAGTTCCTTATTTAAGCTTGGTATCTGAACCTCATCAATGTCCTTGATAGCCTTCGCAGCCACCCTTGAACCAGCAGAACCCCTTGACATCAAATATCCCTGTGTTTGCATTTGTGGGATATTAGCAGTCACTCCCACGCTAGGCGTTGCCTTATACTGCTTTGCCAGTGCTAGTGATTGCAACGCATCATCAAAGCCTACCCCCTCATCTGCCAAGGTCTTAACAAAAAGAAGCTCGGCATCGCCTAGTTTTTGCAATGGGGCTGGAATATCTGCCCTGCTCAAGTTCCTGCTAATCCCAACGCCTACCGCCTCAGCCGCATCATCGAGTTTTTTTGCTGCCCAAGAGCCGCTCTTTATAAGCGGTTTCATGGCGACATTGGTTGTCTTTGCCGCTATCTTCCCTGTTGTTTTTAGTGTTTGCTTTCCCGCTTCCCCAGCTCTAGCAGTAGCACTCCCGCCTTTGATTGGTGTAAGTGCGAGCGCGATATTCCCAGCATTACCGATAGCCCCGATGTTTCTTGCTGCGCGCGGGTGCTCTTCTGCAAAATCCTGATATGCACCAATGACATTAGATATGCCGCTACCCGCTGCACGACCAATATCAGTATCCGCAACACTAGAATAGACATTGGATGCCCCCTCTCTAATTGGTTTCTCTATAAAATCAGGAAGCGCCCTAAATCCCGAAACAAACCCCTCTGTTACAATATCAGGTGCAAGCTGGGCATATTGAAGCCCCTGCTGCGCCACTGTTTCAGCCATACTTTGCTCGCCGCCCACATAAGCCTGTGCGCTTTCTTCCATTTTCTTAATTCTTCTTTGGTAGTTTTCGCCCATTCTTTCAGAGAAATCCATTTCACGGCGCGGCTTTTCCTGAATTCCTATCTTTTGGTAATACTGAGACTTGTCCATATCAGAATAATGCTTATTATAAAGCGCATCAGCGAGTTGTTGGTCGCTCATATCATTATACTGCGGATAGCTTTGTCTTATTGTTTGTATATCCATTATCTAATACCTAAAGGGTCACTTTTTGCGTTGATATTGTTTGTTTGTCCATACACGCCATCTAATTGCTGCGGGTCTATACCGAGCTTCACCGCCACTACTTGCTTGATTACTTCTATCTTTTGTTTTCTAACAGACGGATAATCCGTTCTTGTTGGTAGCATTCCCATTAACATGTCTTGGTCTTTATCCGTGAATGTACCCTCGCCCGCAGACCTGAATAGTTGTTTCATAATGGGCGCTAACAATTTTACGGAACCTTCTGCCCCTTGCTGCGCTGGTGTCATCGCTGGTATATTGCCAGTGATGGGGTTTGTCATTGTTTCTGACATTTTATCTTCGATATTTTTTATCCCTATATCAAACGTTTTATAAGTTGTTAGCTTTTCTTGGTTTTCTCTTTGTTTTTTCTGTTCGGCAAGTGCTTGATCTTCCATCAACTTCTGTTGTGTTTGCATTTGAAGTCTTTGTTGCTCAGCTGGAAGCTTCATAAAATCCTTGGCAACATCCTTCTGCACATCGTGCGCACCCATAGCGCGGGGGTCAATGTTAGGCTGTGGCACACTTGGTCTTGTCGGGGCTGTCATATCTTGTGGGCTTTGCATTGCATCCATAACCCCTTGAGTATTTAGAGGGGTGCTACCCTCAATAGCCGCCAAAACATCTGCCTCGTTCATGTCCTTAACCTGTAGATCAGCATCAGGGTTAAAGCCGCCTGTTCGGTATTCAGGGAGCTGATTTGGGTTAGCGCCTATATCGTCCCGTCTTTGACCTATTGCCGCCTGTGAAGCTGCCATGGGGTCGTCAATATCAAATACTGGGTTGCCCACTGTTTGACGCAGTATAGGGGGCGCATAGGGGTCGGATGGGTCTGGCATGATTGTCCATTGCGGCTTCGACTTTAACGCTGTGTTTATTGCCATTTTTTCGGCTAAGTCAGGATCACCCGTCTTAGCTAACGCATCCTTGTATGCAACATTGGCAATTAAGCTAAACTGATTATTACCGCCAAACCTCTCGGCTGGTGTAGCTAGGTCACGCTTAGTTTGCTGAAGTTGTAATTCACCCATTTGTTCAGCCATAGCGCGCTGCTTCTTACGAGCGTTGAATTCTTCTTCTTCTCGCGTGAAATCTGCAATAGACTTCCTATTCGTTCCTAATATCGCTGCACGTCCTAAACCCATCTGCATTAGTAACCCCCTAACAAGCCTGAAAGTAATTTATTCTTGCTTTCTTGGTTAGCTTTTATTATTGCAGCTTCTGCTGCACCTAAGTCACCACTCAATCCTGTTAAATCTTGTGCTGCACCGTAACCCTGACCAGCCAATCCTGCTAGTTGCTGGTTTTGCGCCAACCACCGACCATAAGCGTTTTGATATTCATTCGATGCCATGCCCTGTCCATAATCCTGTGCGGCTTTCAGCGCCGCTCCAGATTGAGACAATCCACTAGCGCCTAAACTGCGTGTTAAAGCATTCTGACCCTGCTGTAATCTAAACTGATAAGAAGGGTCATTTTCTAAGTCGCTTGGATTAAATCCTGCTGCTAAAGCCTGCGAGAGCTGCGTATTGGCTTGCTGCCCAGATTCTTGATAAGGGCTTAAATAACCTTGGCCTTGCTCATACTTTTGACGAAGCATGTCTATTATTTCATCATTTGCTTGCCTATCGCTATAATTACTATACAACGAAGCCCCTAACTTAAACGGGTTCATACTACCACCTCCTAAAACTCCTGATAATGAAGAACTGCCGCCACCACCTGATAGCCCCAGTCCACTTGTTAAATTACTCAATAAACCACCGCTTCGTGTTGCAGTTGAAAACCCATTTACTGCGCCTGTTCCCGCATTAAGAAGCCCCTCGGCAGTTCCTGAATTACCTAAGCTTGGCACTCCACCACTTAGACTGCTCGTATAACCACCAATACCACCAGTTAAGCCGCCAGTTAATGCGCTCTTTAAATCACCACCAGAAGCCAAACCAATACCAGCACCACTAGTCGCTCCCGCTAACACAGATGATGCAGCACCACTTAATCCTAAAGCCCCGCTTGCTGCGCTTCCTAATGAGCCAGCACCCCCGTACAAAGACCCGCCTAAACCACCAGTTAAAGCGCCCTTTAAGCCGCCCCCTGTTGCCGCACCCCCTATAGCGCCGCCGAGCGCCCCCCCTAATGGCCCACCAAGAGCCGTTCCTATAATGGGGGCAGCAACTCTAACAACACTTTTAAAGAAACTACTCATAGAACTTCACCAACTCCGTACCCAAAACATCAAACCCATATTTAGCAAATAGATTATGATATAACTTATCACTCACCCCTGAGCTAGAACCGTTATACGCGGCCTTTACGCCGCCCGCCTTACAGTCCTCATCAAATATCTTTGCTAAATCCCTACTTAGGCCTGTTCCGCGCTCTTTTGGCATAACAAAGAACATTACTAAATCAGCTTCCTGCTCTTCAAAAACTGTCTTAATGAAATACCAGACCATAAAACCAACTGGCTTACCGTCCTTATATGCAACAACGCATTTACACCCTTCAATCCACTCAAGAACCGTGCCAATAGCTGTATCCATATCGAAAGTTAAACCGTTTTTCTTTTGAATACTTTCATCGTAATAATGCGGATATAAAAGGTTTAAAACATCCTTTGCTTGCTCAATACCAGCGCCTCTTATCTCATACGTCATGATGCCTCCACTATCCCCATAATCGTTACAGGTACGGTCACATTCGTCCATGCTGGCGTGTATATTCTATTCGTTGATGCTTGAACAATACCTAACCCAACACCAACAGAGCCACCTACCGCAATGCAAAACCCGTCAGTAGATACATTTAATGGGAAGTTATCGCAGTAAGTCGTTGCGGAAGTGGAACTTGTATTTGTCGCTGGTGTTACCGTAATAACGAAATACTTCAAATAATCACTTATTCTAATATACTTACCCGCATAAGTGGGCGTTCCAGAAGTCCCCATACCTGAAAATGTCGGTGTCCATGATGTGCCGGCATCGCCTTTATACATTTGATCAAAAAAGCTAATCCAAGAAAGTTTTGGCTTTCCAGTTTCTTCAACTAAAATATCATAAATAGGTGGCGGGTTTGTTGTCATGAAAGATAACTCCCCGTGATATTAACCTTAACTGGGTCTGTAATTCTGATTTTGAAAGTCATTTGCTCGGCTATTCCCAGTCGTCTAAATACTACTTTAGTCTGGTACTTGCCAACCTTACCAATTGATTTGGTAATCCAGTTAGACCATGTGCGAGCGCCATCTTGAGAAAGCTGCAAGGAAACTAGAGGATTTGAACCTTGCCCTGTTTGTAGTCCTACACCCGTTTCAAATCCAATTTCAAGAGCATTATATCTAATTCTGCGTCCTTCGTCAATTATATGGGTATATGTTCTTTCCCTCGCTATTTCATCGCCGTTATCTGAATAATAGCTCAAACTAAGCTCATATATATTGCCGTTTCTTCTATCGCCCACTAAGTGCTTCCCAAAGGCGTAAATATGGCATGAACCTAAATGCTGCTCGAAATTACCATCCGTGTTTAAATATGCCCGCTCATGCCACAAACCTGTAGTTAAATCATAAGCAAGTGAAGTCTCAAGCCCGCCACCTGTCAATATATAAAATAAATGCCCATCCTCCTGATAAGCCCACGCTTTTATTTCTTCCTTTTCTCCCGCTTCTTGTATTCTGCGCTCAATCATAGAATTAGATACCCTTTGGGGAGTAAAGCCAGAAGCCCTATATACTATACTTTCTCCATACTCATCCAAACCAACCCACATTAGCGTGTTGTCTATCTCTATTGCGCTATGTGCCGAAGAAATACCGACCTGCATAACCGCCCCTGCAATTCTTCCAAAAGGAAATGTAGAAGCCCCTGTGTTTGCCCATATCTCGGTCGTTTTTGTACCCATAAGCCAAAGTTGACCAATAGCGTTAATTGCACATACTAGATTATCAGGTTCACTTTCCGCTGTGGCAAAATCTAGCGAACCCCATGATGATACATCATTGATTGCTGATATATGAAATCTGCCTGTGTTATTTTCATTCACTACGAAATAACCGTCAATGTTAGACACGTAACCTACACTTGAAGGAAGGCCAGTCGCAGAAATTGACGTAAAATTATTAGATGAGTATTCTAAAGAATAAAGCTTTGTTCCGTCACATATAGCAAGAGAATTTATATCTTCTGCCATTGATATATTGCCTGTAGACGTGCCTAAGTTACCCCTAAAGGTTTTCATTCCAATCTCGTCTATCTCATACAGTGCCGCGCCACTTACAAAGAAAGCTCGCCCCTTACCAGAGTAAAACCCGTTTCTTATCCCTCCGCTTGATATACTAGTGAATAGCGATAAGCCAGCAGTACCTTGTAAAGATGCGATTTCAGCGCCATCTTGGTCTGAGATAGGATACAAGTTTACACTCCTCTGCGCGTCAAACGGCAAAGACCTCTGTACGTAAGAACCTCCCACTAATCCTATCTTCAATCGCCCCACCCCGTATAAATGTTATTCGTTGCTTTCGCTAAAGGATTAGCGTCCATTGTTCTATTCTTCGCCGCGCTTCGTTTTATCAAACCCATCGCATCTTTAGCAATCGCATATGCAGCTTCACTTGGCGGTTGCCCGTATTCTGCGCTGATTTCTAGTGATAATTGGTTTTTAAGATACCTTAACCATCCTTGCGGAAGGGATACAACACCATTTAGGGTGAGTGTCGTTAGCGGTTTCTCAGTTACTAGGAAAAGTGTATATCCGCTACCAAGGCCATAAACTTTAATTGTGCCCAGAGGATAGGTTGGATTGTAGTTCAAAAAGTAAGGGCGCGTATTAATGCTCTTTTGCGATATATTTGCATATTCTTCATCCGTGATAATATCAACGGGGTAATCTGTAGTCCCCTGCCTTACGTAAGCAGAAACTATGTTCATTGGCCTAACAGTGTCAAAATCACCACCAGAACCGATAGTATATGACGATGCGCCAGTAAGCGAGAAGCTTTCAGTTGTCCTAGAATAAATAAATAAGCTATCATTCGATAAACTATTAATTAAATCATTTAGGGTTTCCAAAGCGTCTTGGACTTCATCGCTATCGGGGGACTCACCTTTTACAGTTACCCCCGCGATGCGAAATGCTGACTTGATTATATCATTTGCTGTCGTCATTCTTTTTCTTCTTTTTAGGTTCGGACTTTGGCTTATCCACTGCCCAGCCGTCTGCTTCCAAAATAGGGATCAACTTACTGTCTTTTTCAATAAACTTTGTTTTGTCGTCTTTTTTAAAAGTAAGCATTACATTCTCCTTTTAAAGCGGGGCGACCAACTAAATGCCAGTCACCCCATTCGATTATGCAGTTACCTTGACAGCCCACTCAGGACGCTCAAAGCATAGACCGCCAAGAACATCCAAGCGAAGAACCATAGAGCGCTTCAACTGATCCCAGTCATAAACAACTGAGAACGTCATACCCTTATATGTCTCTTGCGCTGCAAATTCAGCATTCTTAGGCATAATAAGAGGCACTGTCGCCATGCGGAACGCGCTTTCATGGAAAGCAAGGTTCTGCTTGTAGCCTGTAGATGCTGAACCAACAGGGGTGATTGTATCACCATCAGCAGGGAAAGCGGATACATTTTGAAGACCGTCAGATGCGCTTGTGTAAATAGCTGGGCTAATGCTTAGTGTAGCATAACCTGAACCATCCGCAGTTGCATCAGCAGTCACTACAAACTGTTGTAGGTGGGATTGTGTCTCACCTGTTTGTGGGTGAACAGCATAAACGCTATCAATCGTGAAGACTGTACCTTTTGTCACTGTTCCAGTTGTAGTAGTTAGCCCCTCAACAACAAGTGATGTTGCGCCCTCAGTTGAAACAGTTGTGCGAACCTCAAAGGCCACATCATTACCGTTTGTGTGAGTTTTCAGCATTTCGCTTTCTAGCCATGTAAAGCCGTCAGCCATACCAACAAAACCCTGCTTGTACTGCTTGGCAATTTCAGCGGAAGACTGAAAAAGACTCTTACGAGCATTAACCGCCTTGCGACCCGCTGTGGAATCATGCAAGAAAAAGCGCTTGTCGTCTTTCGGACATAGGTTTTTATTCAGAAGCTCACGAGCCGCTAAAATTGAATCCACATCAAACTGGTTTGAACCTGCTGTACCAACTGAGTTAAATACGCCATCAATGGCTTTTGCAAGCAACTTATTTTCAAAATCGTGCGCCATAGAAATAGCCGCAGGCTTGATGATACGTTGCATTACTCGGTTCATGCCGATATCAGTTGCAAACTCCTCAGAATTAACCTCAAAAGCTTGTGATGAGATAATATCCAAAGGAAGGGGTGCAGTTGTTTCTACAACGTCTTGAATTGTAGATGTTTGGTCAAAAGCGCTTGTAGGACGTGAACGCATAGGCTGGTTTACATAGATTGTATCACCTGCTTTATAACCGTTCTTACCATTAAAGTCACTTTCATCAGCTTTGCCAATAGATTTGGCAAATCCTAGATTATCTTCGAATACCTTAGCGCCAGCTTTCGCAATAACGCCTCCGACATCCTTAATGTTACTAATTGTGTTAGCCATAGTTTATTTCTCCTTTATAGCTTGTATTTTTTTGCGATTTCATCAGGGGTCATATCAACAAGAGACTTGCCGCTTCTCCCTGTGCCTTTTGCGCCTTGCATCGGTTGATGCTTTGGCAACACTGGCCTTTGTACTGGAACTTGTGCCTGCGCGATTTTCATAGCCGCCAATGTTGGTGACATTTCCGCTAGATTTACAAGCTCACCTGACTTTGCCAGATTGTAAAATGCTAGAGCTGCATCATCTGCATCATAGAAAACCTGCTGAATTTCTGCGGGTAGATAATCTATAATATCGGCGTTTTCTTGGAAGACTTCCGCATAATCAGGGATAGACTTCATGTATTCTTGTGCCTTTACTGAGATTTCTTGTTCTCTTTGTGCGTTATACTGCGCTTTTGCTGTATCTTCTTTAGGCTGCTGTTGTTGCGCCTGCTCTGATTTAATTTTGTGAAGAACCTTTGCTTCCAAATAATCAGAATATGATTCATAGTTTTCTTCACGAGGGCTACTATCCTCATTCGCTGGCTGCTGCTGCGCCATTAATTCATTATATTTAGCTTCCAACTCACGATACTGTGCTCGAGCTTTAGCTATCTGCTTATCACGGTACGATATGGCGTTTTTCGCCTTTTTCGGAAAAGGTACGTCAACTTCCTCTTTGGATTTATCTTGCGAGGCTTCCTCTGTAGGCTGCTCATCTGGTTGTGTTTCCGCTGCATTCTCTACTTCTGCACTTGCAATTTCGATGTCTGCATTGTCTGCGACTGGGGTTGCTTCGGTTTCTAGTGACATATTTTCTCCTTTTGTTATGTCCGTTGATACTCGTTTAATGAAAATCTTAGTGTTGGGATAAAATTACGTGACAACTACACTTCTCCCCTGTATTGCTTCTATCTGCAATTCAGCTTCTTTCAGCGCTAGCTCACGCTCTTTAAGCTGCAATTCCTGAGACTTAATTGCACTATCAAATTTCTGCTGTTCTTGCTTTAAACGAAGCTCTAAAACCTGCAATTCAGCCTTTACCCTAGCCTCTTCTGCATCGTTTTGCTCACCCTGCGCCTTGATAGCTAACTCTTCCTGCTTAGACTGTAATTGAGCCTGCAAGCCCTCAATAATAGCCGCCATTTCTTGTAATTGTGCAGTAAGTTGTGCTACTTGAGGGTCTTGCCCTTCTTCTAAGAATTTAGGGTCTACAACCTTTTTCATTCTCTCAGCCATTACATTAGCCCCTGAGAAGTCTAAATTCTCAAATAATAAATCACCCATAATCTGCATCATTTCAGGACTAACATTGATTAGATTAGACAGAAAATCCGCTGCTTCCTGTCTACGTGTGGTATATGAGCCGCCTGTTTTTACACGCACATCATAACGGCCTTGTGACAGGTCAATAGTCTGTGGCTGCTCGATAGCCAATGCACCATTAACACCAATATTCACAGGCTCATCTTCCATACCTAAAATGCGAAGAATACGCCCGCCAGTATAAACCTCTGGAATAGCACTTACTAATATGCGGCCTAACTGTGTAATTGAGCGTATAAGGTTATCTTGGAAGTGGAATGTTGCAACATCACCTTCTTGTTGCCTACGCTGAATAGCAATCCCTGAAGTTTCATTTGAACGCTCACCTAGGCCAGAGCTGTAAATACCCATCGTAGCCTTAATATCATCTTTAGTTCCTTGGGCTGCATTAACAATGCCAATAGGCACAGTCGGCGGCTCAAGTCTTTGCGGTGGTGCTACTGGGTTTCCTTGCGCGTCTGTCGTCTTGTAACGGAGCACCATAGATTTAGACGGGTTTTTCCAATCATCCGCGTAATCTTCCACTTGCCCCTCTGCTGCCATTACTGGTGCTTGCGGTGCTTTCATAAGAAGCTCTGTCTCTAACGACTTCCAGTAATTGAACATTTGCTGTGCAGATTTAGACTTGCGAATAAGCGAATAAAGCTGACGCTTACCATCAATCCACGCCTCCTCACCATATACTGGGATTAACGGGATGTATTTTGAAGGAAACGTTCCTTCCTCAAGAATATCAGCACCAGACATAATATAACGCTTGACAGTTTTTTTCGTTATATCACGGCTTACCGTGCCATCTTCGCTTGTGATTGTCTCGACTTCTTCTTCAATTTCGAAATACTCACATACTGATATTTCATCTTCATCATCACTATACGATACATCAGAATGCTCAAAACATACTGTCGCCTTATCAGGCCACTTGGATTTAAACTCTGAGATGGAATATTTATCTATCACGTAACCGCGCTTAGCGTCACGCCCATCACACTCTATAGAACCGCTATCAATCCAACACGCCAACGGATTTACCACGCGCTTGATGCATAAACGCTGCTCAAATCCCTCTTCTTCATATTCAAAATCAACTCTTATGAATCCAATACCACAGCGGATAGAGTTCAAAGATGCAGTGTCGTAAACATCATCGGCATTAGAATAATATTCAATCTCTCTAATTAAACCCTTGCAGACTTCTGCGACTTGTTCCGAGCTTTCGCTATTTGCAGGAATAACATTAATCGAAGGCGTGTTCATTCGTATATCATTTGCGACTTGGTGAATGAATTGGCCTAGCTGGTCAATAGTTAATGCTGGTCGGCCTGTCTGTACTCGATTATTATAATCCTGCTCATCCCACTGGGCGCATGGGTCATCTGAAATAAAGTGCAGGTCTTCTTTAGCCTTCTTATAAATTGAAGACCATGAATCCTTGTCTTTCTTGAAGTTGGTTTTAGCCCGCTCTAATACGTCCATCACATTCCTTTAATGTTTTGGATTGCCGAGCTTCCCGAAGGTATAAATGGCTAATCGCGAATATTATTACACATCTATTATATATTGTCAAAGCCCCATATAAGAGCCTTGTGGTTCTATCCTGAATGAAACACTCCTTTGGGCTGGCGCTTTCTTATCAAGATAGTGCGCTAGGTATCTAAAGGCCGCTGCTCCGTCCTGCTCGTGGATTTCTTTCCACTTTCCTGTCTTTTCATCCTTCTCAGCGCGCTCATGCCTTAGCGCTGTTATACCGTCCTTTGTCTTCTCCTTATCAAACCAAGCCTCCTTGATTAACGTTTTAGCTAGTCGTCTGCCAGCGTCTACTGAATAAGCAGGTAATACCCGCGTATTAGTTAACCCCATTTGCTTTAATTGGTCTTCAATAGAGCCTTTCATTCCTAGTCTCTTATGTGCTGCATCATGTGGCAAACCTATAAGGCCGTTATAGTTGTTCTGCTTTATCCAGTCTGCGAAATAATCCAAATCCTTGAAGCTCTCGCCTATATAGTCTATAATACGAACCTCCTTGCCTATAACCTGCGCTACCCATATACAGGTACTATCAGCACGCCCCAAGTCCCATGCTGTAATAATATCAACACCAGTTTTACGTTGGACTTTCGATATTCGCCCATCCGCTGCCGCTTCATCTAATAGCTTTGCATAGTAATGACCATGAAAAGATGTGTCATATTGCCCTAAATAGATATGCTCAAAGTCGTCTGGAAACTTTCTCTTGTCTCTTTCGATTTCGTTTATAATACCTTCGCCTAAAAAAGCGTTCTCGTCATAATTAACATGAATAACTAGAACATCATCTTCCCCGCGCATTTCATTACAAAACTCTTCAATCGGGTCGTCAGGGAATTTTGGGTTCCATGTGAATATCATTTGAGCGCCATCAATACGCATAATAGTAGGCTTGAGCGTCTTTAGAGACTTCCTGCTTATATTCTGGGCTTCCTCAAACCAAGATACTTTAAAACCCTCCAGTGACTTCACGTTATCCGCTGTAAGGTCATTCATGCCTTGGAACAGAAAAAGCCCGTCATCCTTTGGGTGTAGTTTTCTAATCTCACTATCAACTGATTTGTAATACTGCGCCAAACCACCATCTTTTATCTTCTGCTCGATAATCTGCTTTGATGAGTGCTTGATTGATTTTTGTATCTCACGTAGACAAACAACTTTTAAATTTAATTCTGTTATTGAACGCTCAGTCAAGTAAGAGGCTATCTCGTGTGATTTGCCTGACATCCTTCCACCCTTGATAAATATGTATTTATACTTAGGGTCTAATGCTAATGCCCATTCAGAACATTCATTGCTTATCGTTATCTCTGGCATTGCGGACTGTCTTCTCAACCTTAACTGTTAGAGGGGCATTCTGGTCAAAGCCTAAATCAACCTTATCTGTAAACATCTTTAAATGTTTACCAAGCAACTCTGCGCCTTTGTAAGTATTTGCCCTATCATCGTCAGCGCGTGAGTTTTCTAAAGTCTCTTGGATAACATCAAGCACATAATCCGCTGTTATCTCTCTACGCTTGGAGCGTTCGTTCAATAATGTTTTTATGTATTCTGACAAGTAAGGTTTTGTAAGGTTTTCATAACCTGTTTGCTTTGCAGTATCTTCACTGTAACCTGCCCTTATTGCCGCTTGTGTAGCATTCAGGTCTATAATGTACTCTTCACAAAAGGCGCGTTGCTTGTCTGTTAGTTTATCGGGCATATTACTTGCCCTTCTTTACGCTTTTTTTATTTCCTTTACAGGCCATTTACGCTACTCCACGGTGATTTGTTATGGTCTGTTATGTCAACACTATCAATAAAGGCTTTCTGCATTACAGACTGTAAAAAATCAATCATATTCCGTGCTTTTTCTTTTGGCCTTTCTACACCATTGTATAGTATATGACCGCTACTATTCTTTACTGTGTAAACATCCTCATTTCCACGTGCGCTCTGGTAATTTACCTCAAAATCTGGGTATTGCTGTCTTAAATATTTGTAAAAGTCTAGCATTATACATCCGTAATTGTTAGGGTTGTCTTGCCTACTACAATATTAGGGATTTGAATTGTTACACCAGCAGGAACATAAAGCTCTTTAGCATTAAATATTGCTTCACCGTCAGGGTTCTTTGTAGTGCTAATAATGTTTGCTTCCACTATTGATGCTACATCACATGTCACAGAAGCGTATTGAGCACCCTCTGGTGCTACTGCGCTTGAGTTTCCAGTTGCCACAGTTACATAATCAGAAACCGTATTGCCCTCGGTTGGTATTACACCGTCTTTTGTGGCTTGTGTGTAGGCCATCCAGTTAATATATCCAGTCATAGTAACTCCTTTGTTTTCGCCATTATAGCTACAAAAAAAGAACCCCGCAAGTTAAATCGCGGGGCTTTAGTTGGAACCATGCTCCAAATTGACTTTTTTACGGATAATATGTAACATATTACAATACATATCATTGCTCAAATTACCAATTCGATCATATTCATCCCTAGTAGCTAGAATATCATTAAGCACGTTCTCGGCTGTTATTTCAGTCTTGGCAGAGCGTTCCTGTAGTAATGATTGTATACGTTGCTGTATCTGAGGTTTGGTGAGGTTTTCATATCCAATCTCACTTGCTGTATTCTCACTGTATCCTGCCCTTATTGCAACTTGATTTTGAGTTACAAATTCCTCTAAATTACTTACAACGTCCTTAATTCTTTCCCATTGTTCAGCATTTGGTGAATCAGGTATATTTTCACTGTACCCCTCAAACCACGCTTTGAATTCTTTAATTTTCATTTATGTATCCTTCTTTGCAAATCGTCCAGCACTATCTCTGTGATAGGTGCGCTTATGTTTATTTAGTTGTTTTTCTAGTTCCTCAACTTTTTGAACCCAAAAACATAGAGCATTAATAGAATCATTTTCTAGTTTTCTATACTCATCTCTTGTATATCCACCGAGTAGTTTTATTAACCAGTTCACCTTAACCTCCTACAAAATCAAGGTGTCGAGTAAAAGGGATTTCTGAGTCAAAATCACCACCGCCGCCGTATGTTTGCGTATTCTCTACAGCTTGCTTTACCTCATCATATCGATTGTCTTTTGGCCTATCTGCAAAGCTCAATATAACTATGTTTGAATTAAAACCACGCAATACAACTTCGGTTGTGTATCTATCGTTGCCGTTTTTATCCTGCCATTTACGGGTTTGAAGCTCACCCTCGATATACAGTTTAGAGCCTTTTGTTACGTGGTTTCTAATCACATTGATTAAACCTCCATATACAACAACATTGTGCCATTCTGTTTTTTCTTTCTTCTCACCAGTTGATTTATCTTTCCAACTATCAGACGTTGCTATTGATAGATTGCACACCTCATCACCTGATTGCATTGACCTAATTTCAGGGTCATTACCAACATTACCTACTATGATTACCTTATTAACGCTGCTCATTTCTTCGCTCCTTTTGTTAAACTTATCGAACCGTTATCCAACATAACACCATCTACACTCTCACCAAGCTTGCAAGCGGCGTTTATTTTACTTTTATCAACCTCTCTCTTAACTTTCCAAAACTTATCTGGAATTTTGCTATCATCAACAATTATCGGCTTTGGTGGATTATGCCTGACACCCCACCTATACCCGCACTCATCTGTGTTCAGAACACCGTTCTCTTGCATTTCATTAACAGCCTTTTCAGCTAACAACTGCCTACGCTTTTCTGCTGCCTTAATACTGTTTTCTATATTTTTCTTTGTAGCCTTTAAATCATCAATTGTCGTATCAAGTTCCGATATTTCGTTAAATAAGTTTTCCACCTAACAACTCCTTTACTTTAGCGCCGTACTGCTCAAATTGATACTTTGTGTTCCAGTCAAGTGTTTCCTTGTACTCTTTTAGCTCTGGAACAATATCATTAAATTGCTGGATGGTTTCTAGGTCGTTTAGCTTACCCATCATGGTTGCCAGTTTATTAAGCTTTGGGTACTCCTCTTTTTCTATGTAATAATTTCTACCAACCTTTTTTACACTAACCTTAATATCTGGCATATCGTACAAATAGCGGCCAACACCCCAAGGAACGCCAGCCCTCTTTGCTGCATCTGAAAAAGCGCCCTTATCACCCTCAACCGCCGTATCTCCAGCGCCATTAGATTTAGTTACCCACCTATCGCCTATTAAAACAGATATTTCACAGCAAGTCTTTTGCCCTACATGCGGGTAGGTTATCTGCCACCCATTAACGCCACAAGCGTCATCAAACTTCTGATACAGCGCCCGAACATCAATGTAGGCAAGCACTGACGCTATGCCCTTTATCTCATCCGTTACGCGCCCTATCCTCCAGTCAATATCCCTATAATGAAATGATTTTTTCAAGAGTGTTAAGTCCATTTACTAACTCCATATACTGTGTTTGGATAATATCCGCTTGTCACAAGCTTCTCTAATCTACGATAAAGCGCCCACATTCTAGCCCTTTTCTTAAAAGTACCTCTAAGGCTCTTTATAAATATACGACCCCTTAAAAGACTGTTTTGCTCATATGTTAATTTACTAATATTCAATTTCAACCTCCGCATCTGGAAACATGTGTTTAATAAATCCCACACCACCAGCTAATAAATCCATCTCACTAATTACTAGGCGTTTTGTCATGTCATAGTAGTTCTTCACATATACTGGCCTACAGTTAAAATCCAGCTCAACTTCATGATTACCATTATCAATGTAATCTTCCAAGTAAACTACGTTGCTCATCTATCTCCCCTCCGCTTTTGCTATTGCAGCATTTGCGATAGCCGCGGCATTTATAATATCGTCGTTTGTTTCATAATCATAAATAGCGTGTTTCATTACAAGCTTCAAAGCCTCAAGCAATTCAGGCGCGGCGACTATTAGTTGTGCGTTTGCTTGAGCCTCTTCATAAGTGCGCCCTTCACATTGTATATATCTATGATCGGAAACCACAACCATATCCCACCTATTATCTGCGTCAGGGTCTGGTTTTAATACCCAAGGCGCTGGTGTGTGTTTAGTCTTCGTCATATCAATTCCCTCATAATCATGGTGTTTATATCTGTTATTGCTGTTAAGCGTCTGCTTTTTGTCTCTTTAGCATCTTTCGAAATTAAAGCCCTGTGAACGTCATTTAATGTTGTGACGTGCTGTTGGTACAGTAACTTTCTTAAATCGCTCTCAGTGAGCTTTATTTTGCGTTTAAACATCATTCCAAAACTCCCTTGTTGCTATAAACCCCGCTAGCCAGAAAAAAAACGTAAACCATAACATGCAAGCAAAAAGGTTAAATGTGCCGTTATGAAATGGTATAAAAAGAAAGGTTATAAGTTCCATTACAGCCCCCCATAGTAATCAATGCGTTGTGATTTACCGTAGTCCATCCAGCTATTTTCGTTTTCAAGCTCTTCTTGACGTGCTTCCGCTGCTTCTTTCAATTCAATCATATCTTCGATCAAAATATCTAAGCCTGAATAATCAATTTTATTGTAAAGCTCGTTGCGTGCGTTTTGGTGCTTAGCCATAAATGCTTTCATATCTTCAATCATATCTTCAAAGTGTGAAGCTATAATCTCACATTCACCAGCATCATCGTTATGGTCTATTGCTTCGATAATTTGTTTTGTTTCTTCTGACATTGTATTCCCCTTGTCATTTGTTTTGTTATCCTCAATATAGGATAGGTTTTATAACATGTCAATAACTTTTTGTTATTTATTTTGAATTATTTTTATAGCATGTTGGTAAGGCGTTATTTCTCTTTAAACATAGTAACTTCATTTTATACTGCATACGCCCTAGCGGTACTTCATAAAAGTTAAACAAAGTATAACTAACAATCCTCTTGATTCCTTTTTTATTAACCCACCCTGCATTATCCCATGAATGTATTTTTATGTGGTCACATACCAATCCTCTCACCCCTACCCCCCTTGTTTCTTTAGCTCATTAAAACTAATACTAGGGTTATCTTCCATCGCCTTTCCTATCTTTGCCCAGTATTCTATCTGCTTTGCTATCGAGCGCATTTGCTGTTTAGATACTTTCCTTGCTTCTTCTACTAGCTCTTTGTTAAGGTTGACTGCTGTCATTATAATCTCCTTTATTTAACCACTGTGGTATATATTTCATCCAATTTTGCGTTACTCTATATGGTTTATCTGATAGCCAGTAATCCATAGCGTCCAGCTTATCCCTAAATTGATACTCAGTACGTCCATTCCCGTATTTCTGATAATAGATATTAAACTCCTCTCCATTAAGCTTTATAATCTCACCTTCGTAAGCGTCCTTTGTGCATCCTATAGAATAGTAGTCATTGCATTCATCATAGACTTTTTTTCTATTATCTACCTTTTCATACTTTACTATCTCTGTGTTTTTTATCTGCTCTTTGGCTTGCCTTAGATATTCTTCAAAGTCCATCACAATAACCTTCCATCATTCCAATCCATTACAGCATCACCTCTTTTAAAATAATAATCACCAAAGCAACACCCACCATCCTTACACCTGACGTGAAACATCCTCTTGTATTTGTCGCCTCCATAAGCTTTAGATAAATCACATTCAATAATCTCAGGTTCGTGCCCATTTGCACATCTTCTAGCTCTACTAAGTAACATAACTTTTCCTTTCTAATTAATTTTAAACATAGGCGTTCAGCCCGTATTCTCTTGGTAGACTACTCCCTTAAGAATAATCCTTTAAAAACTTTTATAATCATTCTATCCACTACTGCCGTTATCGTAGGCCATACGCTCTTGGGGTGGGTCACAGTCTCTCCACCAACTAGTACCAATTAAATCGTAGCTTCTGCTTTAGCTTAGTTTTTATTACGAATACAAATCAACTAAAGCGGGTCGGGCTAGTCCCGAATGATAAACCTTGTTTTATGTCTGCTAGCAGGTAAGGTGACCTGTAGTATCCTATTTTTATCTAATAAAGTTTACCTTTTAGGGCATCGCTTTATTTTGTCCTCTAGGCAGAGGGAGAGCAAATAAGTTTAGGCTTTTGCTAAATTACCTTCTAAATCCTCTTTAAATAATGCAAAGTCACGCGCTTCCATTGTATCTTGCCCGTGAACGCTTATCTCAGTCGCAACAACTTCGTATTTATCCAGCCAATCATATATAACTGCGACTGTATGTAATTGTGTTCCAGCAGGCCAAATCTGTAAAAATTTTTCTTGTGTCTTAGGTGGCTTTCTAACAAATCTGCGCGAATTTCGGTCATGAACATAACCTTCTTCGCCGCAATACATACGATAAGTGCAAAGCTCTAATAAGTGTTTTCTTATGGTCTCTGGCTTCTTCCAAAATACTCCAGTAGGACCCCACTCACCATAACAAGATGGTATGCGCGTAACCCACTCAAGGAAAAGCCCATCAGACTTACGCCTAATGCGGTATATGTGTGTTCTGTTATCGTTTGATTGTGTCATGTTTAACCCGATCAGTAACCCCGATTGTTAAAGATAAGGCGGAGGGCAACCATGATCGGGGAAAGGCTGTCTTCTAAACCGCTAAGTAAAGAATAAGCCCTCGCACCTGTTATACTATACACCTTTTTATATATTGCAAGTAGTTTTTTATGGTGGTATGTTATTTTTACTGAGTACGGTTTAAGGGTACGTAGCTAGCGCGTAGCAAGAGGTTCTTATCACGTTGAAATCTCGACAACGGTGTTAATACACTACCCATTCTGAGTATAGCTGGTCTATAAATATGTATTATAGCGTAAGTCAAGCCGAGCCAGCACTACTCAAAAAGAACCCCGCACTATGGCGGGGCTATGGAACAGGGTAAAACTATACTCACACAAAATAGTTAAGCTTTCTTTAACGTCATTCCATTAATACCAAAATCTCTAAATCCTAACTCTTTAGCTTGTGATATACGCTCTTGCTCAAATCTACCAACTCCCATAACACGTGGTAGCCATATATCCTTCTTCACATACTCATTATCTACTAATACTTTATATTTTATCATAGTCCATATACTCCTCATATTGACCTTTGCTTACAATAAACATCATGGCTCTTTTGTATAATTCTTCGTAGTTATCTTTAATCTTGATAGAGCGTGCAACGCCATATTTTAGCGTTACATATCCCTTCTTCTCAAGTTGCAACACAACACGGTTAACGCTGCTTTTTGACTTCCAGCCGCAATAATCCTTAATTTCTTCATATGAAGGGCATATACCGTCATTCATTAGGTTGCGGCGTATAAAGTCATATACCTTCTTTTCGTTGCGTGTCATATATCTCTATCCTTACTTTTCCGTTGCCACGATTAACACCATCGGTTTTTATTGAAACCTCATTAACAACGGTATGATTATCGTCCTCTAATACACACTCGCTTACCAAATAATCTTCAACTATCTTAATATAGTTACTCAAATCTCTTTTACGCTTATCAGGCATTGTAAATGTGTATCTAACCTTTACAGGGAATGTAATACATCCACACTCAGGCAATATTAATTTAGGCGCATCAGCTAACCATGCTTTATATGCTTTACTCTTAAATCGTTTCTGCCCTTTTCTACCACCATAAGCAGTGTTTACTGATACTGGGAAAGGCAAATAAACGTCATATATTTTAATCATTAATTTGACTTTTAACCCATTCTTTATGTTCTTCCCATCGCTTCTTTAATCTCTTATTCTTAAAAAAGAAGCTCTCAGCTATTAAGTAATCTGGTATTCTTCGCTTCATGTAGACATTTACATTTTGACGCGCAACACCAAGTTTAAGCAGTATTTCTCTTAACTCCATTATTTCTCCTTTATGGCATAGATAAACTTATTGTAATGGCACTATATATAATGTCAAGCAAAATAAATAACAAAAAGTTATTGACTAGGGCTTTTTTATGGATTAGTTTGTTTATATCGAATGAAGGGAATTCACATGGAACAAGAAATTAAACACTTTTACGCATTACTACGTAACTTAAAAAAAAGGTGAGCGCCTACACTATGCTACAGCTCGCTCTTATATCTCACACGCAAGCGAGATTGATAGAGAGAAAGCATATCTAGTAAAGAAACGTATCGCTATTGGTAAGGCTATAGGTTTCCAAGAAAAGATTGGATATTTTGCCAAGGATAATACGTACCTATTTAAATATATAGTTGAGGGCAAATGATTAAATTAAAACTACAATTCAACGGCGAAAGCATTAATCAAGTCATGCATACTTCTATACGTGATATGTGCAATAAACTGGCTAAAACCGATATAACAGACACTCTTGATAAATTAGAAATGGTGAGATTATGAACGAACATAACCAAGCACTAATCTTTATAACATCCCTGATTATATTTGGCCTAGCCTTTGCAGTGATTGCCATTAAGGAAAGTCAGCCAATAGCATTAGGCACAGAATGCCGTAGCGGGCTTAAGCAAGATACGTTATACGCAGGACGCATTGATTGTGCTGCGGTTGGATTAAGTAACATAGAGCCAGCGGGAGCAAACCAATGACACAGAATAAAGCGCAGGAAGCTTTGGATTTAGTCTCAAATAAAGATTACACAATGACATTCTTAAGCAAAGACGGTAGTGAAAACATCATGCCATCAGTGCAGGACGAGGAAACCATTCTCGCAGCACTTAAGATGTACCGCATAGTGTATAGCGGGGAGTTGGAGAAAGAAGAACAAAAAATCTTCGGTGAGAAAATCGAAGAACCCGAACCTTGGATGGATGATTATTCTGTTTTCGAATCCGCAGAACTTTTAGGTTTCCAACGTGGCAACAACGCAGTCCTACATAAGCTTAAGGAGATTAAGTAATGACAATGCTAGAACCGCATAACGCAAGTGAAACTATAAAATCACTAAGCGAAGTTATAGAAAGCCAAAAGCAAACGATTGACGCGATTTTGAAGAAACACGCCGACCTGCAAGCCGAACGTAACGCGCTTAAAGAA
>Ga0256829_1000558_pt1 | contig 36465 bp, 47 predicted proteins | sample 131447metaG_FD_185979 | JGI IMG/M metagenome (GOLD analysis project Ga0256829, IMG submission 185979) | Hydrothermal vent microbial communities from Lau Basin, Pacific Ocean - 131-447 | ecosystem: Environmental > Aquatic > Marine > Hydrothermal vents | place: Pacific Ocean: Lau Basin | collected... | reverse complement strand
TTATTATAGATGAAGCCTCTGGTATTCCACAAGTTATTTTTGAAGTAGCAGAGGGTGCTATGACAGGTGAAAATACCTTAGTTGTTATGACTGCCAACCCTACCAGAGTAGAGGGGTATTTTTATGACTCACACCATAAGAACAGATGGCAGTGGAATTGCTATCAGTTCAATGCAGAAGAGACAGAGAATGTATCACAGAAATGGGTAGAAGAGAAAAAGCGACAGTATGGCGAGGATAGTGATGTTTATAGAGTTCGTGTTAGAGGCGAGTTCCCTAAACAATCATCAAATGCCGTGTTCTCACTACAGGAGATAGAGGATGCTATAACGAGAACAAGCTTTTTGGATGATGGTATGGAAGTATGGGGAGTAGATGTTGCAGAACAAGGAACAGACAAATCCGTAATATCAAAAAGGAAAGGAATGCATTTTTATGAATTAGTGTCTAGGAGCGGGTTAAGATTACCAGAGGTTAGAGATTGGATTAAATTTGAGATTGAAAGGTCAGGGAGTACCCCAGATTATATTTTTACAGATGAGGTAGGTGTAGGATATGGTCTTGCCGACTTATGTCACGAGGAAGGACTTGACATGGTAGTTGGGGTTAAAGGTTCAGAGAAAGCATCAGAATATAAGAAATATGAAAACAAAAGGACAGAGTGGTACTACAGGCTTAGAGATGTTATTGGAGAGGGAAAAATTATGGATGATGATGAACTTATCGGTGAACTTATGGCACAGAAATATATAGTGAGTACAAGTGGTAGGTTGGCACTAATTAAAAAAGATGAAATAAGAAAAGAGCTTGGACGTTCCCCAGATAAGTCAGATGCATCGGCTATGACTTGTGAGTCAGTAAGATATGTAGCTAGAAATACAGAGTATATGGAAGATGTTTTCTTTGGCAGTAAAGAGCCATACGCATTTAACTACGGAGGTGGAGTATGGTAGGGGCAAGAGAGCTTAACAGAGATAGGGTAAGGGAGTTGGTAGATAACCACATATTCCCTCTTTATCATACGATTAAGCGTACAGGAACGATTGAAATATCTACACGAAAGACAGAGGCATTGAAGTTCAATGCAAACTTGCTACAGAAAGCAGGATTTACACATAAGCAAATCTCAAAGGCACTTGATATGCCACTTAAAAGTGTTGCTTTGGCAATAGATAAAAAAGTGTCTAACAAGCTAAAGAGAGCTGTATCGCTTTTTGGAAACCCATTTTTAGTGCTTATGAAGAGTGAAGAGTATGCGTGTGACTACAAGATTACACCACAAATGACAGAGTACATGATAATTGAAGATTTAGTAAGAGCGAAGTGGACGACAGCACAAATTGTAAAAGCTACAGGATTTTGTGCAAGACGAATACAGAGAGTAAAAAAAAACCATAACGGAGGAAGAATATGAATAAAAACCAACAGAGAGTGCTACTATTAATTGACGAAGCCAAAAAAGGATATGACCTTTACATGAACTCATTTGTAGAGTTGGAACATGGGTACTTGAATAACCTACACCCAACGGTGCTAAAGAGCCTAAAATCAAGACGCAAAAGTCACATTACACCGAAGATAATCAAGGCAAAAGTACGAAAAGTGATGATTTCAGTAATGAAAACGTATTTTGAAAATGATGAATTTGCTAGGCTAGTACCAGAGTATGACACCGAAGAGGGCTTTGAAGATGTAGCAAAACTACAAAAAGCACTTGATAACTGGACGACAAAACGTATAAATTTATACACAAGATTTAAGCCATCTGTGATAGATGGACTTGTCTATGGAACACCTATTATTAAGATTTATTGGAGCGGTAAACACTTATCAGTCACAAGAGTCAAGATAAGTGACTTGCACTTAGACCCTAATGCAAGTAATGTTTTCGATATTCAATATTGTGTGAATAGAGTATTTACCACGGTAGGAAGACTACGCTCACAGTTTGGACGTAAGTTTAAATGGAAAAACTACATAGGTCAAACGGATATGGCAGGTAAAGTATCTACAACAGACATTGGAGATGCGTCAAGAGTTGAGATACATGATGTGTATAGATTTCAAAATGGAAAATGGCTTGTATCTACAATATTGCCAGACCAGACTTTTATAAGAACAGACGAGCCACTTAAAGACGGACTACCTTTTATCATAGGGAACATAGACCCACAATTTGTAGGAATTAATGAACCTAACGCTGTAGAGGCTTATGGTGCAAGTTTCATAGAGTCAATGATACCACTACAAGAAGAGTACACGATTACACGTAACCAACAGATAGACGCTATTGATAAGACCTTTAACCCACAGTATATGGCTACTAAAACATCTGGGCTTAACGAAAGTGACTTGGCATCTGGGCGTAAAAAGGTACTTGTCTCACAACTTAGTGAAGTAGAACAAGTGCCTATCCCACGTATTGACCCATCAATCTTTCATACAGATAGACTAGATAGTGAGATACAAGAGGTTAGTGGGGTAACTAAAGCATCACAAGGACTTACAGATGCAGGAAGTAAATATCAGACAGCTACAGGTATGTCAATTTTATCAGAGGAGGGAAATGTAGTAATAGGAGATATTATAAGAGCACTAAATGAGAGCTTTTTTGAACCTGCCATAAGACGCATGGTAAGGCTCATTTACAAATACGATGAGACCCCTTTACTTTATGATATTGATAGAAAAAAAGATATTAAATTCTTTGTCTCTATCAATGCAGGAGTAGGTGCAGTAAATGGAGAGATATTACTAAACAATATCACGCAGGCAGAGGGTTCAGCTATGCAGAATGTCAAGACCCATGCAGAGATGCAAGATATTGATGGAGCAAAGCGATACCTTGCAGTGCTTGATAAGCTTTTTGAAGAGAAGCTAAAGGCACTAAGACTTAAAAATATTATACCAACACTTAAAGGAAAAACAGATGGAGACAGAGACGCAGACGACACAGGAACTATCAGCGAAGCAGATGCTAGCGGACTTGGAGGAGTTTCAGAACAGCAGGGGCTACCAAATCCTGCAAACGGAGCTACAGGAGAAGTACAACAACCTATTTAGACAAACCCTAGACGATAAACTATCCGATACACAAAGGGTACATCGTATAGAGCAGATGAAAGGTGTAGCTATGGCTATGAACTTAACAGCACAACTTATATTAACCATGAAAGGGGAAGTAGAGCATGAAAAAGGCTTAGAAGAAATTGAAGAGGAAGAGTAGCAATGGCACTTTGTTCTTATGACAATGAGCTTAATCAAAAATATAATATTAACAAGGAGTTAATTATGACACAGGCAGTAAAAGATTTAATAGCGGTAGCAGTAGCTACAACAGAGTATGAAACAAATGTAGAACTAAAAGATGCAGTAGAAAAACTAGAGGCACTTGGAGACAATGCCAAAGGAGATACACAAGAGTACAAAAATTTAAAAGCACTAATAGAAGAGGCAGAAGCCAAAGAAAAAGCAGATGCACTAGAACAAGCAAAACTTGCAGAAGAGGCAGAAGCAACAACAGATATGAACATTTTGGAAGCCTTTGAGGTAGCAGAAAAGGTAGGAAAAGTAGCAAGAAGAGGATGGGATGTAGAGTTAAGCTCACACTTTGTAACCATCAAAAGAGGCGAAACAAAACCATCACTTCATAATGGAAGCTTTACATCACCATTCACACCATCAATAGAGGATGTAATGACTGTAGATTGGTACAACGTAGAAGAGGAGGTGTAGTATGGAAAATGCACCACAAATGACACCAGAAATGTACGCAGAACTACAAGGACAAGGACAAGAACCAGAGGCACAAATGACACCACAACAGCCAGAGGCTCAACCACAAGCACAACCTCAACCAGAGGCGGGTGTACCAACACAAGATGATGTTACACAAGCCAAAGAGTTACTTGGCATATCTGAAATGCAAGAACAGATGAATGAGATGAAAGCAGAGAAGATTAGAGACAGCATGACAGCCAAGTACCCAGACATTCCTTATGACATCGTTCAAAAAGAAATTGACAAGGTAGCGTCTATTAATCCTAAATTTGCAGAAGCTATGAAAACAACACCAGAGGGTATGGAAATGGCTTACCGTTCAGCACAAGCACTTATTAAGCCACAGGAGAAGCCAGATAATCTTACCGATGGTGAGAGTGGTGGAGGTCAAGGAGAAAACCTTGATGAGATGATTATGAAAGGTGAGGCAGATGACTTTAACCTTGGGAAGTTCATTATAGGTAGCTAGTATCTTTTGCACCCCGCGACAATAGGGTGCGACAAAAAAGCATTTAACAAAACCACAGAAGAAGCCAAAATACCCTTATAAACTAAAATAAGGAAGCGAAAATGGCTCTATTGTCTTATGGTAATACTACCAATCAAAAACCCTCGATACTCGATGCGATTATTCTACAAGGGGTGCATAAAACACCTTTTCTCGAATGGTTCGGAAGAGGAAGCATATCAGCACCAAAACACTCATGGATTTTGGATAGATACCGTGATGCAGGTGCAAATTCACAACTTGAAGTAACAGACATTGTTGAAAATACAACAGACACCAAATATCTTAAAGATAATGTGGTTCAAATTATAAAAAATGATTATGGTATTTCAAATGAAGAGATGCAAAATGCTAAATACGGTACTAAAGAGTGGGCGTACAGAACAGCTAAAGTTGGAAAAGAACACGCTAAGGATATTGAGTATGCACTACTTGGGCTACACAATGCTAGTGTATTTGACCCATATACAGTAGGAACGCCTACAACTCCAGCGAAAATGGCAGGTATTTTCCACTATATTGAGCCTACACACAAGCAAGACTACACAGTACCTCCTGCTACAGCAGGTGGAGCAACTGGAACAACACCTTTTACGTATGATATTTTGAGTGAAATTCTACAACCAATGTGGGAAAAAGGTGGATTAGAGGATGAAAGTTTCTCTTTAACTGTATCACCTCTATTGAAAAAAGCTATTAACCGTTTTGCAGGTAATCAGTATTTTAGACAACTCAAAAACGAGAAGAAGTTTGACCCAACGCTTTATGAGCTAGAGACAGATTTCGGTACAGTTAAGGTTAAAATGCACAGATTATTTGCAGACCCTAAATTGCAAAATACTGTACTTGCAGGCAAGCTTGATGAGGCAAAAGTTATGTTCAAAATTGCAACTACATTTAGTGAGCCACCAACATCTAAAACAGCTAAGTTCGGTAGATACTATACATCCGCTACTTTAGAGGTTAAGTCACCAGATTACTTTGCTTGTGGTACAGGGTTGTCATAATGACGTATGGGGAAGCTAAGGCATTTGTATCAGAGTTTCTAAAGGGAGACAACTCAAACGCGTTAGTCTCTCCCATTCATTTTGATATGGCAATAATGGAAATTGCCACTATGTGTATTCCATCTACTCTTAAAGCAGAATACGATGGTACGCAGACAGATGTTTTTAGAATACTACACACAGAGACGGTACAAGTAGATGCACTAAACACAAGGCAGGTGCAATACTACATTAAGAAACCAACCATACCTACCACAATAGTTGATACAGACGCGATTGAAATAGACCAACAGTTATCTTTAGCAGTTGTTTTTTATATATGTAGCTACCTAAGCAACAAATATAAAGATAGGTTTGAAGCAAAGGCAAATAAGCAAATTAGCGTATATGTATCAAATGAACTTTCATAGGTTCATCCATCCCACTTTTTTCATCTCTTGTATAGTGGGATAGATGAGCGTATGACGCTATAATATATTACATAAGGAAATACTATGAATGAAACACAAGCTTTATTGGAACTAATCGGAAAACACTGGGGTTTTGAGGTTGGTAACAAAATTAAAACAGAGATAGCATCAGTTGTTGGAGCATCAAATATTGATATGGCAAAGTTGCAGTCAGCGATTGCTACTATACAGGGGATACTTGACGCAAATCCAAATACAGCACAATTTGATGTAGGTCAAAACATTGTAACACAACTTGCAGACCATCTCACTCGCATTACCAAGTTAGAGGGCGGACTAGCTACATTAAATGGTAACGCATCAACGGTTGGTTCAGTAGCGTATGCTGTAAAACAAGAAGCAGATAGAGCATTAGCATCAGAAGCAACACTACAATCAGGAATTGATGCAAATACGGCATCCATAACTACATTAAATGGCGATGCTACAGTAGTTGGTTCGGTAGCTAATTCAGTAAAGAGTGCAGTTGATGCAGAAGCGGTGTTAAGAGCAAATGCAGATACAGCGTTACAAGCACAAATTGATGCACTTGCAGGTGGGAGTACAGGTTCTGTAGCAAGTATTCAGGCAGAACTTGATGCAACACAAAATGGTGCGGGGCTACAAGCAGATGGGAGTTACTTGGCAAATAGTCAAGCTAACTATATTCCAATAGCTACTTCTTTACAGGATGCAGACAATATACTTGACGGAGCCATTAAACAAGTTGATGTTGCTGTTACTAACGCACAGGCTACAGCAGATGCGAATACGGCATCTATTGCAACACTTAATGGTGATGTTACTGTTGCAGGTTCTGTTGCTAAAATCGCACAAGATACTGCTACACAAGCATCTACAGGTGCTGTTGCTACAGCGAAAGCATACGCAGATGCAACATTTGTAACAAAAGCAGATATTACAGCGATTGATGCAGTAGCGTTATCTTCAATGTTTAGAAAAGCCATGGATTGTGCATTTAGTGGGGCAACTATTGCAGACGTACTCAACGGTACAGGTGCTTGTGCATCTACAACATCAACTACAACTCCACCAGCAGGCGGAACAGGTGCAGTTATCTAGCTCCCACTCTAATATAACTACCGTTAGACAGGCTTAGTTGCTTGTCTGATACCTATAAACATACAAAAGGAATACAATGGCTCTTTATAAAAAAGAGGTTTTGGTAAGACCAAACTCCACAGCAGATTTTACTACAGCTATGAATTTTGCACTTAACTGGCTTGATAATACATTTCAAGTGCCTGCTACAAACAAGGATGCACAAGGCAACTATTTAGACTACTTCTTTGCGGATGTATTTTTTGCTAACGGTCATGCTACAAATAGCGGACAACTTTGGAGAATTTTCTCAACACCATGTCAGCAAAAATATTCAATGCTACCTGCACCTACAGGACGAATAGAGTATCTCATTAATGATTTGGTTGGATTGCAAGCAGGGATTGATGCAAATGCAACGTCAATAGGTAATGTAGAAACTACACAGCAAGACCACGATGTGAGAATTATAGCACTAGAAAACAGCTCAACATACGTTGAGGCAACAGTAATATAAAGGAAAAAAATGAGAACAGCAAAAACAATAGTGATGAAAAATGGGAAAATCACAGATAGGGATTTACCATTAAATGACGGTCAGTTGGTGTTTGATGATGTATCAAAGAAAACACTAACTTACTTTGGAAATGCACTTTATGATAATACAGGAACAGCGGTAGCAGACGTTCCAAAAGGAGGAAGAAGATGATAGACAAAACACTTAATTCAAAGTTTGGGCTTGTTACAAGAGCTTCAAAAGGAACAGAACTCACGCACTCTGAACTAGACAGGAACCTAGAAAATATGTTACACGCAACCTTGCTACAACATAATTTTTATGATGCAGAAATTATTGAGATGCTTAACCCAAGAACATTGCCTGCTGTAGCAGAGTCTTTTGTTGCAAACACAAAGTATATTGCATGGAGTATTCCACAAAATACAGTTGTCGGAAAAGTTATAAGTATTTTTGAAGATGTTGCAGGAGTAAAAACACCAATTTCATCTTATACTGTTTGGAATGATATAGACTACCACAATGGGTATGACTATGCATACACAGACATCTCTGTTAGTAAGCCTCCACAGATAACAGGCTCCGATTTATTTATTATGACAGCATCACATACAATAGGGAATACGGTAACTATTGAGATAGCAGACTTTATTCCAGCACCACCAGCACCACCAGCACCACCAGCACCACCAGCACCCACCCCAACTGGTACTACAACTGGTACTACAACTGGTACTGCAACTGGTACTGCAACTGGTACTGCAACGCCAGTAATATAAGGGGATGTGATGGGTAAGTATGTAGCAGACCTCTATGTATCATTGGGATACGTAGCAGGTCAAACAATTCCATTTGGAACAGGAAGACACAATATGAAATTTTTTGTGTCAGATGGTAGCAAAACAGAACAGCAGTTAAAAGACTCTATTGTAGCAACGCTAGGGGTTGATGAGATAGCTGTGATATACGTGCAAGAGATAAATAAAATAGTTGTTGGAAACAGTCTAGGCTTTGTTGATTTCGTGAGCGGAACAGACGTGTATGAGCTAATTAACAACAATGTGTTTAAGGATACCGTCTCCACGATAGCAGGAAATTCTTTGAGCGTTAATGATGTGCTCACAGACCCTCTATTTATTGCAAAAGTAAAAGAGTTGGCAAATGTTACCACAACAGCACAGTTTGTAACAAGCAATGGGAGTGTTATAGCCAATGCAACCATAACGCAAATTGATGCAACAACATTTGATGTTACTGTTCCACCAGAGCTTGTAGGAACTTCATATAAAATTAATTTTACACAAAGTTAGTACCATGAATAGTGCATACATACTCATCCAAAACGGGAGCGTTGTATTTAGCAACGCTTTACTACAATCGTTCCCAGAGATAAAAGCAACAGTTGCAGGAAATGTGATTAGGGTAGAAAATGTTTGGAGAGAGGATTTAATCAACATACTTGGAGACAATGTTTTTTGGTCGGAAAAACAACCATTCGCATCATTTTCTATCATATTCACTAACAATGAAGCAAGTGTTGATACTTTATCAAATTTACTTGTAAGGTATGTTAATTTCCATGATGGAGACTACACTGTAAACATACCATTATATATAGCTACAGCGGATATTCTTAGAGACCCAATATCAGCAGGAGTAAGACCTAATTATTATGGTGCTTTACAAATGTATGTAGATGGTGTAATAACATTGTCAGAACTATCAAGAGCAATAAAAGAGGCATACGAGTATGTACTTGATGTAGGCTTAGTAAAGCAAATTGATATTGAGAACGCGATAAATTCTGTTAGTAAAAATGATATAAGATTATTTTTGTCGTCAAATGCTACAGTAATGGAGATATGGAATACCATAAGGAATAATTCTTTAGCATCTAGCAAAGGTATAAAATCATACAATGTAGATACATTAAATGTAGAACTGTCCTTATCAGTAACAGGTGGTGTGTACGATATAACAAAGTTGTGTGCCTCTACCACAGAAAATGTAAGAGAGTTGCTTAATTTAATGTTACCTACAATGACATCTATAACTCATTGCCTATTCAAGCATCTAACACCAGATGATTTTATAAATAGTAAAATTGTTAATATAACAACAGACTTTGGGGCTACCGTTACCATTTTCAGAAGCGGGCTAAATATTCCTTATTCGGCTTCGATTTCCGCATCAAGCATTAAGCCTGTAGAAAAAATAGGTGAGCTTGTTGGAGATATTTTCCTAAGACATTCAAAAAATGATGTGACAAATGATTTTGATATATATATTAATGGTTCAAGGTTGTGTGCATTTTATACTTCGGGTAGTGCTATCTTCGTGACATCAAATCAAATTCATAATATTTTGGTAAGTGCAAAATCATATATCCTATCTCATAGGAATATTCAGCCACAGAAATTGGCAGGAACAATAACCACAGGGATACCACTTTTTAATGGTGCTTTTACATTTGACGCTGTTCACAGTAGTAATACATTTATAGAAAAAACACTCCTTGAAAATACAAAAGAAGGTAGTGGGAACCCAAGTATTATTAACTGTTTCTTTGATGTACCAACCATCGTAAAGCTTACCGATTTTCTTTTCTTTCTTGGAAATGGGGTTCTTACCCTACAACATAGAGAGCTTGAAATTCTCGACTTCGCAGGTCACCAAATAATGAATAAGGTAACCAAATTATGTCTTAAATTTGGTAACTACAATATGTTTTTGAATGTTGCTAAATATTATAAAGCAGGGTTCCATAATATAGAGATTGGTTGTGGTACGTCCACTGGGTATATTATCAAGGACGGTGTTTTCTACTCCGACACATCCTCAAATGACTTGGCAGATGTTATAGATGATTTTATTGATGTTGGCATAACAAGGTTTGTAAGACTCGTCGGTTCCTTGGTTGAACGTATGTCTATAATGCATAAGAATATCACTGTTGATGACGTTCCACCAATGTACTATTTAATTTCAGGGTTCTGTACCAAGACGGCTGGCGGATATTTTGCAAGCGGTATAGACAAAACTGGCACAGGGATGTTTTTTTTAAAATATATTACAGTAAATGGTACACCATTAAATAACAAGCCTAAGATATTGTCATTAATTTGTTCAAATCAGCCATTGAAAGTAAGCTCTGACTACTTTGTTAGAAGCGAGGATATTATGGTGCTACAGCATATTATTGACTCCCTAAGAGATGGATATAAACGGAGCTTTAGATATGGAACTCCAACTATAGATATTTCTATAAATGAGGACAGGTTTTCTTACAACATATTAGTAAACGTCTTTGATGCACTCTTCGCTAAAAGTGGTGGGTACGGTAAGATTTCTAACATAGCAAATGGGATAGACACCCTATGTTTTACCGCACAAAACTTCACATTTGGAATATTAACACCACCACTAGATGTTTATATTGGAGCTACTGGGGTAATAACTAGAGTAACCTCAATACAATTAATGGAGGGTTTTTTAGGAAGGTATCTGTCGCATACCACACGACCAGAGACTATTAGAATTGACCCGCTCACACTTAGGCTATTGCCTACAACTTATGTGGCTACGCTTATGACTAACACAGATGAGATTACAGTATTATCATATGACCCATTAGGAGATACCACAACATATAATAAAAATTCATTTAATCTAAGAACAGGTGTGATAACGCAACAGAGTATTGTAAATGGTGTGGATAGTCTATCTGGCAAGGGTGGGTATTCTATAAGTAATATACCAAAAGGTGACATGGTAGCATCAAATGCAATCACAAACACAGATATGTACGTTGTTTACACCCCAACAGCAAACCCGGACGGTTCAGTAACAGTATCGTACCAAGCGTTCGATAAAGACGGAAATGATATTACTAGCCAATTTAACACTATTACTTTAGGTGATAGATTTTTACATAAGGATATATTATAATGGCACCACCACACAGTTTTGGAACTCATAGAATATACTGGAGACCATCTTTAAACAAAATTGATATACACCCTCAATTTCCAAGCAAAAGATTTGGAGTAACACCTCATTTTGGATTAGGAAACGCTACCATAAGACTAAATCTAAATAGGTTACCTACCCAGATTGTAGTAAGGATAACAGGCGACTCATCAGCACAAGGGATAGCCCCAACATCACCATTCAAACTGAAACGGTGGTTTGGTATGCCTTTGATGATGCATGATGTTCACTATAAACCATTAACAATGCAAGATGGAACAACAAGAGATGTAATTTTCCCAGAGGCAATGGGTGGGTCAGTTAAAGAAGTAGCACCTACACAGATTATACAAAATGGGTATGGTAGTGAAGAGATAGTTGGAACACCACTAAGACTAAACTGGTAAAGGAAAAATGTATGGGAACTCGTGACACAGGAATGAAGCTTAGTGCAAAAGGATTAAGCATTACGGGAGAGCAGGTTGTAAAACTTGAAAGTGGGAAAAAAAGAGAGGAGATATTTGTGCTGAATGGTGGCACATTATCATCTTATGTATATGACCCACTATCAGATACTGGCTTTACTCCAACAACCACAGGTAGTGCCATATTAAAGGATGCGAAGCAATATGTATTGCCAACATCTGTGCTGGTTGAGATAGCAGGCGGAGATGGTATAAAACTACGGTTTGATAATGGTGGACTGGTAAAATCAAAAGTATTTCCAAGTGGAGCTGTAAATAGTGAACTTTTAGATACAAATGTAGCCAGAGTGACTAGGAATGACTACTACGTTATACCAGATGGAAAGACTATCACAACGCCTATACCATACTATAAGTCTGGTGGAGGTGTATCACCACTTGTACCTATGCTTGCAAAAAAAGGTGAAAAAGTATCGGATATTATAGCTGTATTTGAGGGAAAAAATGGTGATAAGATTGTAAGGTTAGCAGACGTGTATGGTGTATCAGAGGCAATTATTGGGTATGTGGGAACACATAGTATAGTTAGCGATGGTACAACTACAAACATCGTTTTATCTTCAATAAACAAAGTGCCTATCACAGGCTTTGGAACTATAACTAGAAATGCAGGAAAGATTGACACCGTAAAGAAGTCAAAGCAGGTTCCTGCAAATAGTCCTAAAAAGGTGGATTACAGTGCAGAGTTCTCACCATCGCACTATGATTATATTAATAGACATAGACAAGATTATAGAAGTCATTGGGCTGGCGTTGGAAATACAGGTTATGTTGTAGATACTGGTAATACTGCATATATGGAGGTATCAAATACTGGTGCATCAATTGTACCTACAGAACCCATACGCATATCTACTCCTGTGGTACAAGACGAAACTAATTTTATTGTAGATGTAAACGGTGTTTTTCAAGAGGTAATATCTGGTGGCATACTTGCCCCACTAAAAACTGTAGATAAAGATGGGGTCATGCTAATCAATTATCTCCATGAAAATGATATGAGCCAACAGATTATAGTAACCAATGGTCTATTAGAAACAGAACCATTTGCAGTAAATGGCTACTGTTTTGGGTATGGCTCTGGCAGATGGGTAGATGCGAATTTGACCGCTCTTTAGCGACATTTAATGGTTACATAATGTATCCATTTTCAGTATAGTATAGAACCTAAAAAATTTAAGGAGAAAATCATGGTAACACGAAATTTAGGAGAAAACTTTAAGGTTGTTCTCTCAACAAAAAAGACATTGTTTGGTGCAAGTGCTACAGACTTCAAAGTAGCGTATGCAGATATAAATAACTTGTCCGCTAAAACATCTGTAACAGGTGGTGTTACAGAAGCAGTAGCAACAGTTGCTACACCTCATACAGCAACCACAACAGCATCTGCTAGTTTTGGGGATAGGAAGCTAACTGTGTCTAACACATCTACGCTTGTAGCAGGTGATGTAATTCAGTATGCAACAGGAAAGTATGCGTATGTTCAGAGTATCGTTGGCTCAACAGTCTATCTAAATACACCGCTTAGAGCGAATGTAGCATCTGGTTCTACACTTACACAAGTTGGAAATCTTGGAGAATATACTACATCAACAATATCTATCCCAACGGCAGGAGAGTATATTGTATCAATAGAAAGTAGCCTACATGGGGTACTTGTAGAGCAGAGAGTAAAAGTAGTAGATACCACAGCAACAACAGCTGTAGATGTAAATGCACCAGTAGCAACAGTAGCTGTAGCATACTAAAATGTATAGGGAACTCTCCCTATGCGACAAATAACACTTTAAAAAAATACCCACACACCATACTATTACTCTATGATAGTAAGAATAGATACCACAAACATCACCAGAGGTAGAGAGTTTACATTGTATGCGAATAATCCAAACAATGAGACTGTAACCATGAGAGGATTGAATGTTTTAGACGGGAGTGTAGTCTCTATCCCACATACAGCTAAAAAGTTTGGTCTGTTTGATGGGTATGTAGGTGTTGCACCACATCTTGATGGGTACTTACTTGCTACTGTATCGACACAAAAGGTAGTCAAAAAGATAGGTAATCCACAACCTGCCTTTGTGATAGGGTACAAAACTAATTATACAGTGCCTTACAAGGCATACGATGGTGGAGGGATTGAGATAGCAAGTGGAAACCTGATAGCTCTTGTAGATGGATTTTATTTCACGCAAATACCTTACGATACAGCAGTAGTAACTACTTTGAGCAGGAACTTTATAGTGAATAAAAACTTGCTTAAAATGAACTATGATGTAGCTATTGTTGGTGGTTCTCTTAACTCTACCTATGAAAATTTAGTGCTTAATAGTGCTACTTTACCAGATGTAGTATTGCCTACCAATACACTTGGTGCATCAACTCTTGCATCAACATTACCAGACGTAACTATAACGGAGCTATAACTATGAATTTAACATTTTACAAAGATGCTATCAAGCAGACTATGCAGGTTGTCAATACAGATGCTAACTCTATATTGAAAGATGCAGAGGGTCTTGTCAAAACATATTTGGAGACTAATACAAGTCTCACTGATAATGAACGTGCAGGAATTTATGCTAAATTTGTAACAGACATTACTACCACAGCAGTAACACAAGCTATTACAGCATCGGCACAAATGGCATTAGAGGGTGCGGTAAACGACCAAAAAGTATTAAATATGCAGGGTGAGTTAGCTATAGCACAAGCTAAAGGTAATAGTGAGATAGCTGTAGATACACAAAAAATAGCCTCCATGCAGGCAGAGGACACAGCAAGACGCAATGAAGTAGCTACCAAAGTTGCTAAAGCTAAGATTGAAGTAGAGCAACTTATCCCATCTCAAATTGCCATTAATCAAAAAGAGCTTGACATAAAAAACAAAGATTTGCTTATCAAGGATAAAACACTAGCGGTTGAGACAAAAAAAATAGATGTTATGGCACAAGATGTGGCACTTAAAAGTACGCAGGTGCTTGTAGAAGAGAAACGTGTAAATCTTATGGGCGAACAGGTCAATGTAGAAAAAGAGAAGATACCGCTTATGAAAGCACAGGCTAATTTAGAGAACAAGAAAGTTGGACTCATGGAAGTGCAAATAGAGACAGAGCGTGAAAAAGTATCACTCATGGGTAAACAAGTGTTGGTAGAGCAAGCAAAAATACCACTTATGGAAGCACAAACAGCCAATGAACTTGAAAATGTAAAACTTACAACACAACAGATAGAAGTTCAAAAAGAACAGGTTAAGTTGAGTGGGGCAGAAATAAAGCTTAGATACGCAGATGTGTACTATAGACAACAGCAGGCTAATACGGTGGCAAAGAGTCTAATCGTAAACGAAAGAATAGAAAATAAAAAGAATGAGACAGCACTAAAAGTTGCTACCATTCAAGCAACATCACTATAAGGATAGTCAAATGACAGTAGATAATGCAACACAGATAATAGGGAATGTAATTTCAAATACCTTGGCTGAATACGACCAGTCACCAGACTCTAGGGTAAAAGACAAACTAGGCGTTGTAACTAGGATACCTCACCCATTGGATATTGTGTCTCCACAAGACCAGTTATTTTCTCTTGACATGGCACTGAAAGATGTGGCACTAAAAGCTACACCAGTGTCACTTATAGAGAATGCTAACAGTACAGCTAGCGAGCTTAAAAGAATTTCAACAGATTATTTTGTACGTGTGCCAGTAGCACCAGTTGCAGGAGCAAACTTAGATATTGATGATGGGTTAGCGTATGCTGTAGTATTTAAGACGCTTGGTTTAATATGGCGTGAGTATGGAGACTATGACCAACGTGCAGACTCTATTATTAATACGTATGTGCAGGCTTACAGAACATATTTGGCAGACCTTATTGCAGGAGTGGTTGGAACAGGGAAAGAAACGTATATCCGTTTTAGTGCAGACGGAACGGCTTGGCATAGCAGTTTTACCACAGGTGATATTTACATAAGCTTTAAGAAGATTGATACAGCTACTTGGACTCCTGCTATACAATTTGTAGGAAGTAATGGTAGAAACTTTGACGACACACTCAATTACACAGGTAATGCAGGAAAAGTAGTAGCTGTAAACGCCTTAGAGAATGGGATAGAGTTAGTTCCGCAGGCAACAGGTGGGGCTACAACATTTTTGGGGCTAGCAGATACTCCAACAGCGTATGTAGCAGGGCAGGTTGTGGCAGTTAATCCAGCAGGCAATGGGCTTGAATTGATAGCACCATCAACAGGTGGTGGGGCTACAACATTCCTAGGACTAACCGATACACCTACAGCATATACCGCAAATCAAGTTGTGGCGGTAGATGCTACTGGTACAGGACTTACGTTGATACCGCCACCTACAGGTGGTGGAGTGGCAGGGGCAAACGCATTTGGAGACAATCCGTTTTACGATGGTACTAATGGTGGGGTAATAAACTTAGATGCAAGCACAAATAATGTATTTTATCTATATCCTCCCACAAATGCTGAACTACACTTTACTTTGTTTAACGATGGTGGTACACAAGTTCCTGCACTATGGGGAACGACATATACATTTATGCTTGTTTCATCTGGCACAGTAGCTATTACATTTGACCCAACATTGTCAATACTTGGTAATGCAACAGTTGGACTTGGAACATCAAGTCCTGCTACAAGCATCACAATGACTATCCTAAAAATGGTATATACAGGGTATGACTGGTACGTGATTAGTAATACCGTTATCACAGATGCAAACGGATAATTCTATACCATATCCTCGTCCGAACTATACGGACGGAGATTTGCTAACAAAAGAGCTTATTAACGGTACATTTGCAAAGGCTGTGCTATCAGAGGTTAAATCTTTTAAAGTGCCGATGGATAGGTACAATGTAACAGAGGACGACCTAACTAATATTAGTCTCATAAAAGGTGATATTACACCACAGTCATACGACATAACACAGAGAGATTTAAGCCTTGATGGAGTTAAAGAACTTGGTTGGCAACCTGCAACACGAAAAAGTAATGTGCCCGAGCCACAAGTTGTGTATGACCCACTTAAACACTATGTATTTGTAGAGTGGGTAGGGATAAACAGCACCGACCTACAGAGTACAATTCCATCAAGCAACACCGTGCTATATGATGTTAATGTTCCATACTATGATGATAATAATGCAGGGTTATTTGGCTTTATGACGCTTAAAGATGCAAATGGAAATATAACAGACATATTTGCATCATTCTACTCTTTAAAAACACTAACTATGACCAAATTGGGAAGACTGCCTAATGGATTAAATTTAGCATCAAGTACCTATGTAGGCTACGTAAATGGTGCGTATATTCTTAATTTTTATGGTGGTACTTATGTTAGCTTTACTTTGCTTGGGGAAGTGTTTACAATTAGTAACTATTCAGACTATCACACAGCACTTGGGGATGACGGACTCATACTCATAGAAAACAATATCGCCACAAAGACTTATGTTTTAGATACTAAACTTGATGTAAAGCAAGAGATTGATGGCAGGTATTGCATACGTGGTGGTGGCTTTATTACATCTCCAACCAAATACCCATTTGGAACAAAGATAGGTAAAGTATATTTTTTTCTTAGAGACAACACCAGTAGCTACAAGTTTAAAAATACAGCAAGTGGCGTTCAGGCACGTATTGTAAATAGTTCTGTTTGGGCGTATTCAAAGAGACTAAAGTATGACTATGCGACAGATAATTGGTTACATAAGCCTCTTAAAACGCTAAAGTATAACATGATTACACAAGGTATTTTTGTTAAAAATCATCTGCCCAAACATAATAAAGATGACAGTGTAGAGTTTCAAAATTCAGATATGTATGGTGATTTTGCAAGAGTTGTTAAGCCAGATGGCAGTGCATCATACTATCACACATTCAACTTTAGGAAGTGGAAGCCTCTTACTGGAGAGGCGACTACTTACCTATATGGGTGTATTGGTAGAATGTGGACTAAGGGTAGAGTAGATGGTGTGTCTGGGCTTATGCCATACACGATAGTAGTTAGGTCTGTGAATGACTTTGCAGGTGGGAAAAAAACAGTCCTGAACTTTAGCGGATTTATATTTAGAGGATAGTTAAATGGATGTATTAAATCTTGGAAAAATGAAAAAGAAAAAAGGTGTAACAGCTACACCAAAAGTAGCGTCAGCACAAAATGCGATAGTTAATCACAGTTCAACTATTGGTAAGTCAAGAGTGCAAGGCAATCAAGGTGTTACGCAAGGCAATCAAGGTTGGAAGTCTCAATATACAGATGCAGGTGCAGGGTACAGTAAACAGATTAACCCTATCATAAACTCATTGTCACAAGCACCTACCTATGATGCACCAAAGATAGAGCATAACCTTACCACACAAGAGGGATTTAATGAAGCACTTGATGTGGTTAGAGCTAGAAACAATGCCAAACTTGCTTCACAAAATCAAAGAGTTTTACAAGGGGTGCTTGGTTCTTTGATAAGTGGAGACTCACAAAACAGAGCCACTACAAGCAGGGCTAATATCGCTCGCATGGCAGATGCTACAGATAGAAGAGGTCAAGATATGACGGCTACATCAAGAGCCAATACTCTTGCAGAGACAGCCAATAGAAATAAAATGCTTGGAAAATACTATGAGGGGCAAAATGCGATAGGCAAAGAGCGTAACAGCATAGAAAGAGACAAGATGGAAAGTGTTGCAAACGCAAGCAGTAACGCTAAAAAGGATTACTTATTTAGGGCTAAAATGTTCCCAGATGCCAATTCATTCAAGGCAAAACTTAGCCCAGAAGTGTATGATGAGATAGGTGATAGAAATTTAGAACAAGCAAGACTTATGTATCTTGAAACAGGTAAAATGCCTACGTTCAAAAAAGAGAATACCCCATGGTCGCAAAATCCAGTTAAGGCATTTGGAGAGTTTTTTGATGATGATTATGCTCCACAATCACAACCAACCACCCAAACCCCTCAACAGCCTAAGCAGGAAGTGTTTAAGTTAGACACAAATCAAACTAATACAGCCCTACACGCTTATGCCCAAGACCAAGGATATAATTTGTCAGACCTCCATGAAAAGGACGGACAAATAGTAACACCAGATGGTACAGTATCTCTAAAGTCGGTTTGGGAAAGGATAAACAATGGGAATGTTCGATGATTTGAAGCCAACCAAACAAAGAATGTTCGATGATTTGAAGCCAACCAAACAAAGAATGTTCGATGATTTGAAGCCAACCAAACAAAGAATGTTCGATGATTTGAAGCCAACCAAACAAAGAATGTTCGATGATTTGAAGCCAACCAAACAAAACCCAAACGACCCACGCAACGGCTTATCAAAAGCACAGATAGCAGAAGCAGAAGCAAATAAAAAAGCATACCATAAACCAGACGATGCCTTAGCTACAGTATTGCCATTTTCTTACAGCGATGCAGTCTCGTTTGGAAAGGGATTTACCCACAACATAGATGAGTATGGAGCATCTATAAATAAGGGGCTTGGAAAACTATCTAAGGCTATTTTGCCTAAAAAGTACCAGACAAGCTTTTTTGATGATAATGCTAAATATTGGAACGTCCAAAGAAAACAAAATGAGATAGAGACAGAAGACAACAAAGTAGCACACGTAGCAGGAGAGATGATATTAGACCCAGTAAACCTAACACCAGCAGGGGTTATAAACAAAGGCAGAAAACTAACAAGAGTTGGTAAGTCGATGATGGCAGGTGCAGGTGTAGGATATGCAACGTCTAAAGCTAAGAACTATGGTAATGATGATTTAACCGATGCACAAAAGAGTCAAGAAGATGCTGTGAGTACAGGCTTTGTATCTCTACTCAATGGGGTTATCGCAGGACTCACCGATGGGAAAGTTACCAATGCTATCAAGGATGTTGAACATCTTGTGGGTGATGGTAAGGAAGTCGCACAAAGGGCTATTGATACGCTTATTAACGACCCAGAAAGAGTAGGTTTTTCAAGAGTGGAAGCAGAAGCATTAAAAGAGCAATATAATACCATCATTAACAGCAAGACTCCACAGCCAGAACTTATAAGGGAAAAAAGTAATGCAACAGTACCAACAGAGGATATTTTTTCACACCCTAGAGCCAAAGAAGCAATAGACTTGGCAAGAGACAGATACGCATCTCAAACTTACAATGATAGAGTTGGTGGAGGTTCCGCATCTTGGATGAACCCAGACGGAACATACGCAAGAGCAGGGGCTAATGGTGAGACTAACTATCATCAAGGTTTTAATCTTACTAAGGCAGATGTTAAGAAAATTGATAAGGGTAATATAACCCCAGAGATTGAAGCAAAACTACGTGACGATATTGACAGATTGGAGAATGACCCTAATTGGAATACACAAGAAGCACCAATACAAGAAACACACATAGATGAAAATGGCGACCTTATAGACAGTGAAACAGGACAAGCACTATTTTCAAACGCAGGACACAACTTAGCAGGTGGTTTTGGAGCAGGTACAGTCAATGCAGGGAGTGGGCTATTTGACGGTAGCTATGACCCAAACAAAGACCTAACAGACCAAATGGCAGACAAATTTATACAAGGTATGGTAGCAGGTACTCTTGGAGTAAGTGGATTGAGAGCATTAAGAAAAGCGAACCCTAAAGCCTTTGAAAAAGTTAGAAGCTGGGTGATGGATAACGATATTAAAGTGGGTGATAAAATGCCTACAGATGGTGTTCAGCTTGGGGTCTTTGCAGGTAAGAAAGCTAAAGGCTTTGAGGGTAGAACTACCCATGTAGGAAAATATGACGGACAAGAGAGATTTGAAATAAATGATAGCGTTGCAGAAGTAAACCCTAATGCAGTGGTTGAATTGTCTCAAAAAGGGCATACAACGCTTGGTAAGCTTATGAAACACGATGAGCTATTTAGCAACTACCCACAGTTGGAAAATGTTGTCGTGAAGTTTGATAAGAATATGGATGCACACGCTACCTTTGATGGAGAAAATGTTATCACACTATCTAACAAGTTTAAAAATAAAGATGAGTTAGCAAGTTCAATTTTGCATGAAGTACAGCACTGGGTACAGAACAAAGAGGGCTTTGCAGGTGGTGGGAACTTTGATGCTATGTTAAGACAAGTTGATGGCAAAATCTATGACCTTGAAAAGAGGGGAGAATTATCAAAACTTGATGCTATGAACTACCGAAACGACCTTGATTATCTAAAAAATAACCGTTCAGCAGAAGCGTACAATAACTACAAGAAGATTGCAGGGGAGATAGAAGCAAGAGAGGTACAGGCAAGACATGGATTAAGTGCAGAAGAGAGAGGGCTTATAGAGCCATACAACAACTCTGAAACACTTGGTGCAGAGGAACATAGCGATGAGGCATACAATAGTGCATTTATGGCAGAGCTTGATGGTAGACTAAAGGACTTTGATACTACAGGGATAGACCCTAAAGATGCAACGCTTGACTTTTCCAGAAGCAAATCTGACCACGCAAAAGCACTAGAAAAAGACTTTATTCATGATGGAAAAGTTGATACTGTTCGAGTGGCGAAATATGCAGAGCCTTTACCACTTCCTGTAAATAATGCATCTGAAATAGAAAAGTATCTCAATGGTGGTATGCTAGATACTCCTATTGGAGCAATAGCAATTAATCCAAAAGGTAGCTTTAACCATTTTGTTGCTAATACGCATAATCAGAATAGGATTTGGTATTCAGGAGGATTTATACCCACATTAAAAAATCCTCTTTTTGTTGTGAGTGACACCTATAAAGGTAAAGACACAGCGGTTTTTTATAAGCCATTTAAAGATAAAAATAATAATATTGTGCATTTAGCAGGATACGCTATAGACAAGAATGGCAGACTTGTAAATACAACACTTTTTGATATAAGTCCTAAAAAACTAAAGAGATATTTGGAGGTAGATGATGATAAATTGTTGTTTTATAAACACCCGCTAGAGGATGGGAGTCCTCACTCTTCTCACTCAAATAGAGTGGATAATACGGGTGCTTATGATGGTATTATACCACAAAATTCCAAAATTCCAAATATGAGGGATGGATTTATAAAATTATCAGAAAATTCAAATAAAAACTTAGACCATTTAGAAAAAATATTAAATAAAGATGATGTCAAAGAGTGGACGGACTTATCACAAGGATTAAAATCAAGCTTTAAAGCATCATTCCTTGACTCATTCTCTGGGGGTTATCATAAGCTACGTGCAAATGCTACAGCAGGTAAGCATAAAGTAGCTATACAAGCACAGCGTATGGGTAGAATACTTAGCAAACTGCCAGAGCAGATGAGAAAAGATATACAAGAGTATATCGTGGGTGATGTTCACCCCTCTTCTGTATCTAAAGAAGTAAGGCAGATTGGAGATAATATTAGACAGACTATCAAAGATTTGCAAGATGAGATGCGAAAACTTAATGTGTTTGATGATGAGCAGATTGATGCGTGGGGAGATAGATACTTAAAGAGACTTTATGAAAAGCACTTTGGAGATGATGAAAAAAATCTTATCCATAGTGTTACAGGCGGGAACTTTGGTATGCCTATAATGAAGAGAAGAGGACATACAGAGACTATCTCACAAGCAGAGTATGATAGACGTGTAGCAGATGGTGAGTTGGATGAGTCTTTAATAGGTAAAGATAAAAAAGATGGGGGAATACAAAAGAGTGTACTCGCAGGAAAAGTAACACTTGAAAGAGACTGGACTAAAGCAGAGCGTATAGAGATGGGAGAGATAGTGGATGCTTCAATTACTGTACCAGAGACGTTCATGAAAATGGCTCAAATGGTGGAGCACGGAAAGTTACTACAAGAGGTAGCAAAATTAGAGGGTGCTATCGTACCAAAAGCAGAAGCCAAACTAGCTACTAAAGAAGCACTAAATCAGCAAGGTTTTGTGCAACTTGAAAAAAATCCAAGATTTGGTGCGTTATCTGGTCAGTGGGTGAGAAAAGACGTAGCAGATGATATTGGTGCATTAGCAGACTCTATTATGCAAAGAGAGGGAGATGTTACAGCAGAAGCAAAAGCACTTTGGATGAAGTATCTAAGTACCGTCAAAAAAGCTTTGACTGTTTGGAACATACCTACTCACATAAACAATGCCTTGGCTAACCCATTCTTAATGCACGGCTCTGGTATGAGTACCTTAGACGTTGTGGGTGGGGTCAGCAAATCACTTATAAAAATGTCAAAAGCTCCAAGACTAACCGAACTGTTAGACAAGGAGGCAATTGGGGCGTTATCAAATGTAGAAAAAAGTGAGCTTAGTTCACTCAAAAATGAGATGAAGTATTACTTGGAAGCAGAAGAACAGGGGCTATTAAATACAAGTAGGCTTGAAGATATACGTGTGGGTGAGTCAGAGACACATACCACATACAAATCATTTTTAAAAAAAGTGGATGAAAAATTAACAAGTGCTTATCAAGGTGGAGACAGTGTAAGTAAACTTGCTATGTACACACACCTTAGAGAGCATGGTTGGAGTGTAGAGAAGTCAAGAGAGGGTGCTTTAGCCATTATGCCAGACTACTCTAAGCCTATGGCTCCTGCATGGAGAACACTAAGAGATAGTGGTATCACACCATTTATATCTTGGACTTATTATACTCTACCAAAGATGTTAAGAATTGGCGGTAGTATAAAGGGTTCTGCTCGTATCACAGGTGCTATTGCATCATTGTATGCCATATCCTATGCACTAACAGGTATAGGTAACCCATATTCAGACGAGTTGCCAGATGATGCAAAAATGGCAAGGATACCAGTATGGAAAGATGGTAATGAGATAACAACTGTAAAGATGGATAAAATAAACCCATTCATGCAACTTATGCACCCACTACAGATGGGTAGAGAAACAGCTATGAATGGATTGCCACAAACACTACTTGGGTTACTTAGTGGCACGAAGTTATACAACGGACGACCAGTAACGTATGACAACAAGCCTAAATCGCAACAGCTTTACGATAAGGCAAAATATGCAAGTGGACTCACTCCATTGCCGGGTCAAGTGAGAAGTGGGATAGACCTTATTGAGAGTTTAGTAAGAGATGAGAAAAACAGAAAAATATCAAGAGATATTGTTCCACGCTCAACACTCCAAAACTTATTTAAACAATTTGGTGTGAACTCATTGACATTTGACTCTAAACAAGTCAAAAAAGCAAGAAAGAAAAAAGAAAGTAAAGAGCGTTGGTTTTAAGCGACAAAAAATAGTGGATAGTAACTGTTTTATTTGATAGTCTTTTGAAAAACATTAGGAATTAAAAATGGAGTACATTATAAAGATGCAAGCGTTCTTTCATCAAACTAAAGAACTCTGGGCAGTGATACTTGGTATGCTTATCCAGTATTGGTTTGGTGAAGAAAAAAACAGAAGAATTGTTATTACAATAGTTCTGGCAACATTGGTGGTGGCAGTATATTTTGTTCCTATGTTGATTGAAATTTTAAACATGGTACTTGGAAAACTTGCATCCCTTGAAATAAAATCAGACAGTAAGATAGCTATTGCCCTCTATGCCTTTAGTACGATTATATCTGTTGATATTCTGGCAATAATCATAAATATTTTACCTGTTGGGATGAAAAGACAAGCAAAAAAATATTTAGGAATTGATGATGAGAACAGAAAACAAAATTAAGCTTGTGGATAAATCAAACAGCCTGCATAAGTGGCTTACTGTGACTATCGTTGCAGTAGGATATGTTTGTTTTTTAGTAGCCATTGGAGCCGTTAGATAATGTTGGCATCACTATATCTAAAGCTTGGTATCTTTGGAGTTTTTATATTGTTAGTTGGTGGGTGCTATTATCAGTATCACTACAAGCCTCTTGAAACATTAAGACAAGACAAAAAAGATATGGCAAAAGAGTTAAGAGCAGAGTATATAAAAAATAGTGCATTAGAACTTGAATTAGTTACGTGCATTGATGACAAGAACGTATCTACCTTTGAGGGTGAGATGAAAGGGGCAGGTGATGCGATTGAAGACGATAACATTACTATTGACGACAAGCTTATTTTTTAGTGCGTGTGGGCAGTGTAAGCCAAAGATTAATACAGTCTATGTCAAAAGTAGAGTTCCTAAACTAAGAATAATATACAAAGTATCTCCATACACTCCAAAAAATATTAAATCGCTTGATGCAGATAACTATATTATTCCAAAAATTGAATTAAAAAAAGCAAGTGCAGTAAGTAAGAAACGTATCAAGATTATAAACTTCTACGAGAAGCAAAATTTAAAGTTTAATAAGCAGTTTTCTACAGAGTAACTGTCACAGAAGTGTCAGTAGATATTCCCATAAAGTGCCGATTTTCGACTGACACTTGTATTTTTTTATCTAATTTTTATCTAACCACTAAATCCTTACAAAGCACGGTATCAAGGGACTTTGCGGACATTTTACTGGTATCCCCACGAGGACTCGAACCTCGAGCTACGCCACTGTTGTTATACCCTTATCTTAGGGCTTTAAGAGGTGGTGTCTGTGGGATTGTCACAGCAAATGGGCTAAAATCTCTACTTATTTTCAAGTGTTCACCCTCTATAAACATTGCATAGTTTTTCATAATAGGTTCTGTGTTAGAATGACCTACCATCTGTGCAAGTTCCAAAATAGTAACCTTGCCACTTTTTAGCATTGAAGTAATAAAGGTGTGTCGTGTAGTATAAACTTTCCTATACTCAACTCCTGCCTTTTCACAAACTCTTCTCCAATGTCTCTTTAGTGATGATGCCCCATACAGATGTTTTCCCTCGATACATGAGAATAGAAATAGACTTTTGCTATCTTTCATCTGGTCTTTGAGATAAGGTATTACATGGTTGAACATTGGCACACGCCTTACACCACTTTCTGTTTTTGGTGTAGAGACTCTTCCTCTGGTGACGGAACGTACTACATTTATAGTACCCTCATCAAAGTTAATGTCTCCGTGCATAAGTCCTAAAACTTCACCTGTACGCATACCTGTGTAGAACGATATGGCTAAGAAGTTCTTGAACCACCCCTCTGCTACACCTATCAACTTCTCTACCTCTTCTGGGGTAAATGGTGTAACCTTTGGCTTTGTGTGCTTAGGTAACTTGATATGTTCAGCAGGGTTGTCTGTAATTTCATCATATTCTACGGCTATCTCTAGTATTGCACCTAAAATTCTGATATAATTACGTACAGTTTTTGGCGATGCTGTTTTTAAGAGGTAAGTAGAGTATTCTCTAATCTCTACTCTCTTAATATCTGCCACCTTACGATTACCAAACTTTTTTACAATCCTGTTTACTGCATTTCCTAATTCGTGAATACCTTTCAGGTGGTCTTTCGAGATAAGATACTTTTCTGCATAAACTTTAAAGAGCGTTGGTGGTTTTTTATCTATGTCACCATTCATAATCTTAATTTCAAGCTGTGGGATAACCTGTGTTTTTAACATCTTTCTGTTTGCAGGTGTATCATCAAGCCCAGTGCTTTTTTGTCTTCTTTTTTCATTGACATAATACTGTAGGTACAGTTTTTTGCCTCTTTTGTATATACTAACCATCATATTTTCCTTATGAGGTCAGCCGAAAATCGACTGCCTATTATACCACTTTATTGAGTATTAAGTCAATTTCTTCATTTGTTTCAGTTGAGCGTACCCATTTGTTCATAGCCTCAATATCCCAAAAAGGTTCTCTTTCTCCTTTTGGTTGGTGATAATGTATGCCTTGCTTGAACAGTACGCCCTTGTTTGACTTTAACCAACGTGTGCTACGTCCTATGAGTCCTGCCATAACTCCTGTACGTGCGTATTTTGGATATAACTCAATTATTTTAACTTGTGTTTTCATTGTGGAATACTTTTGTATAACCTCTTTAGGCAGGTAGGGCATATTTTGCCTATGTATTTTGATAGTTCATTATCAACTACATCTGCCTCTTTATGCTTTACGTGAAGTCCACACATTTTACAATCTAATCCGTATATCCTGTAAAATCTATGTTGCACGTTTCTGTAATAGTTTGCAATATCTTTAGTAACAATACCCATCTCTCCACTCGTATGGACATCTATGTATGGGTGCTTGTACGCTTCTTTCTTGAAATATTGTTCACCATCTATCTCCACTTCCTTATCCCTCGTACGATTTACATAACTTGGAAAATCTACATTTTTAAGTATAAAGTTGCCATTTCCTCCTGCGTACGCAAGGTTTTTAAAGATAGCTACTTTTTCATCATCCGTGTACCAAATTCTAGTAAGTGTATCAGAGTATGTTTTTTCCCAAAGACAATGCTCAGCGATGTATCTAATATGTCTTTTTAAAAACCATAGAGGGATATGGTAGTCTTTTATAGCGGACAGAAGTGAGTATGCCAGAGGTTCTGCATCTCTCCATCTTTGAGAAAAATTAAAATAATATCTTCTCAATCTTCCGTTCCGTGAGATACCACTAAAGATACGATAATTATTTGTCATAAATGAGTTTTTATTATCATCAAATAGTCCTCCTTGCACTAATGCTTCTGCAACCTTATGATTTGTCCGATGGTGATACTGAGACATCTATGACCCCCTGTAATCTTTGTGTGACACTATCCTTATACTTCAATGTAATCAGATTATGTTCTCTTACTTCTCTTGCTACACGTTCCCTCTCTTTAAAAATCTCCAACTCTGCCTTTGAGCTTTCTATTATTTTATCCGATATGGCACATATTGCTTCCACTGTCTCTATTTCTATCTTGTCTGCAATAAGTGCATCTAAGGTATCAAACAACTTATTCCTTAACCCATCAGCTGTTTTCTCTGTTCTGGTTGTTATGTCACTCATTTCTTAATACCTCTATCCCAGTATCGTATCTTCGCAGAGTTTATATCTTTTTCTACTTCCAATCTTTCTTTATAAATTATCTGTGCAGACATTTTTGTGATGGCATTTGCTTTATCTACATCTGTTTCACCATCAAGTAGTTTTTGTAGTTCACTCTCTAATATTTTCTTTATTTCCATTTCTATGCCTCCAAGCAAAGTTTTGTATTTATTTTCTTTTTCTAGGTCTCTTAAACCCCATTGACCCTGTAGTGTCTTTTCTACGTGGGTAAGCTCTAATCTTTCGTATGTATAGAGTAGTTGTTACATCTCCATTCTGCATTGGTGCAGGTTCCAAAGTAGCATTGAAATAACCACCTACTAATTGCTTCGCATCGACAATCGTTCTGCCATTTTCTCTGTAAATTCCATCATTCATGGCACTTGCCAACTCAAACAACTTTCTTGCGTGCTTCTCTGGGTAAAATTTCTCATAGTGATACTCTCCCCATTGGTTTACAAATTTAATTGCTAGGAACTCTTGTCTCAAATCATCAAGCTTTTCTGTAACCTCAATGACTTTCATATTTTGTAGTCCTAGCCGTGCATTGTAAACAATCTCTTTGGCTATGTCTGTAACATCTACTTGCATCTATTTACTCGCTTCCTCAAAGAATTGGTAAAAGGTACTTGCCTTAACAAAGTGAATACCGTCTGCATCTTTAATTTTTACCGTTCCGTCACCTCTAACACTAAGCACGGTAACAACTCCTTTATTACCGTGTTTTCTCTTGTACTCTACATTAATTCTCGGCATAACCTGCCTCTGCGTTGAATTGTTCAACAAGAGATGCTACGGCTCCCTCATCTGCTAAGAACTGTGCGATATTAGATGTATCAATACTCGCCCATGCAAAGAACTCATCCACATCATTTGCTTTAATTCCCTTTGAAATCATAGTTCCTTTGTATCTTGCTAAGCTAACCCCTGCCTTTGGCTGTTGTGTACTGGTCTCTTGGGTCTGTGCTTCCATAGGCTCCTGTGATGCCATAGGTTCGTTTGGGCTTTCCTCTCCATGAGTAGGTACACCAACTTCTTCTGTTTCGGCTTCTGTGTAGTCCTCTTCGACTCCATAGAACTCGTTTACATACATTTTAATCTCTTGATTAGTTTGTGTGAAAAAACTTGATACTTTTTCTTCTCCCATGTCCTCAAAGTCCATGTGTTCTGCAAATGACTTTAAATCTTTACGCTTAACTCCACACTCTTCTAATTTTGCATAGTGTTTAGTGATATGTCTTGGCATACGTGTAGCTTTTGGCTTCTCTGGTGCAGTATCTTCTGCAACTTGTGCATCTTGACTTTGAGTTGGTGTAGGAACTTTTACGGTAGTTTTAGGTTTACTCATCAAAGCTTGGTTGATATCGTCTTTTGACGTAACAACCTCTGTATCAATAGCCTCAATGTCCTGTACCTCTTCTTGTGTTGAAAGTCCGAACATTACCTCTGGGAAATACTCTTTAATGAAAAAAGATTGTGCTCTTTTTCTTAGCATTAGCTCTGGCATAGTTTTCCATTTGCTACCTTTTTTATCAAGCCACCCCTCAGATTTTGCCATCTGCATAGTAACTGACATACCTACAAGTTCCTCACCACTCTCTGTGTCTATTGCAACACAATGTGCCTCTTGCTTGTCTTCACTGATTACTGTTCTCAACGCTCCCTTGATAAGCCCACTCTGGTTGAGTCTAGCTACAAGGAATGTTGTGGCAAATGATGGTCTCCCATAGATGATGTAGATACTTTGCGACACTTCCATAGGTGATATGTTCATTCTGATAGCTAAATCATTGATAATAACAGCACTGGCGATGTCATTCTTTAGCTGGTCTGGGAAAAATGCGGATACACTAAGTGCTTTACCTCTACGCTGTTCCAATTCAAATTTGCTAGTTTCTAGCTCCAATTTTTTAGTTTCTAATTCAATCAAATCCATTTTACTCATTTTTCATTCTCCAATACTGTTCTTTTAATTTCAGGAATAAGTTTTTTAATCTCATTCAACTCTACTCTTGCCCTTTGACCTACTGCTTTAAAGCCTCTTCTTTTGACAGTGCTACGTCTAAGTAGCTCTGCCGTTTGAGATAGCTTGTCTGCAAAGTCTAATACCTGTTTACTCATCTTTTTTACTCACAATCACAACGCTACATCCGAACTTAGTTTCAATGTCACTAATAGTAAGCTCAATTTTAGCTTTAGCACTAAAAACAAGTTTGCTCACATATCGTAGTGCATCACCGTTTTGCTCAACAGCTTTGATACAAATATCTTCTGTTTGGTCTTTCACATATTGTAGTGCATCACCGTCTTGCTCAACAGCTTTGATACAAATATCTTCTGTTTGGTCTTTCACATATTGTAGTGCATCACCGTTTTGCTCAACAGCTTTGATACAAATATCTTCTGTTTGGTCTTTCACATATTGTAGTGCATAACCGTTTTGCTCAACAGCTTTGATACAAATATCTTCTGTTTGGTCTTTCACATATCGTAGTGCATAACCGTCTTGCTCAACAGCTTTGATACAAATATCTTCTGTTTGGTCTTTCACATATCGTAGTGCATAACCGTCTTGCTCAACAGCTTTGATACAAATATCTTCTGTTTGGTCTTTCACATATTGTAGTGCATCACCGTTTTGCTCAACAGCTTTGATTGACTCATCCCCACGATACTCAATAATATTACTCTCTGTTTTGCCGATTTTTCCTAAAAATTGTTCTAGTGTCATTTAATTTTCCTCCTTAAACGCCCAATCTGGTATAGATATGGTCTTAACGATATTCGCTATACCCTTGTCTTTATATCGTTTGTACTCAATAAGTAGGTCTGTGTAGTTCTCTCTACCTTTTTCAAGTGAAAGTGGGTCTATCTCCCACACATCAACCATGTAAGGCTTTTTAGTCTCAACTGTGATAAAGATAAATCTCTCTGCGTTAATACCTGCCATACTCAATGTATTTAGATACCAACTTGCTTGTCTGTGATACCTATAGTCATACATAGACTTTGAAAAACCATACTCACTACCATCACCTGTAGTCTTTAAGTCAATCACCAACCCTAAATCTTCACGATAAAAGTCTGGTCTGCATTTTCGTGTAATGTCAAATGTCTTGTCTTCTACAAAAAAACTCTCTTCTGCCACACCCTCTTGGAGTAGTCCACCTGCAATAGCCATTACATTTTTTGTCATAGCCTCTGCTTGTTCCCATACATCTACTGGGATAACCAACAAGCCCTCACATCTAGCTACAAAATCTGCTTTAGCCTCTTTATACTCCTTAGAGTTCTTGTTTAGGTCTGCACCCTCAAAATCCTCTTTGATAAACTCTTCACCAACTGTACTTGGCTCCAGCACCATTTTATGCACCAATGAACCCAAGTCGAATTGTTTACCACTTAGTTTAAATAGCTCTTTATTCTCATAGTGTATAGGTGACTTTTCAAGCAATCTGAAATCACTCGAACTTATACCCTCTGCTTTATGATACTCTTCGTTTGATAATTTTGTTTTCATTTATGTACCTCTACTAATCTGCCTAACCGATACTCTAATACGGTGTCGTTATATTTATTTATCGCTCTTTTTTGCGAAAAAAACACGATAAAAACCAATGCTAAAAATGCGATAAATAGTGATACTATTAAGATACTCATTTTTATGCCTCCATTTTTTTGTTGAGCTACAGTCATAAAAAGCGAAGAGCCTTTAATAATGCAACCTAAGTCTTTATGTTGTTTCTAAGTACAACTTTGTGACAAGTGAATTATGGCATAGTGAAGCTTAAAGAAAAATAATAAAATATACCTTTAGTGAAATTTATTTAAAAAAGTTTCTGAATGTAGGAGAGCAACCCATTACACAAGGGGTGTGTAAGGTTATATGTTTTTAAATACCTTAGTGCATCTTGCAAGAAGTATATCTTCTGTTCTCTCTTTGGGAATGATAATTGGAGAGTAGTCATGATTATCTGGCAATAGCATTATTGAGCCATCTTTCTGTCTGCGAATGCGTTTTATGCCACTATCTCCATCAAAGGTATAGTGTACTATGGTATTGTCAGAGGGTGGTTTTCCTGTGTCACAGTAAACAATCTCACCATGTGAAATAGTAGGCAACATACTATCTCCATCCGCTTTAACAGCGTATGCAGTATCAAGATAGATGTCCGATGTGGCAGGTACGTACTCTACATCCCCATCTCCATAAAAGCCATTAACAGGAACACCGCACGATGCTTCACCTATAAGGGGTACGTGCTTGATGAGTGGTATCTCTTGATTATCGTCCATCAAGTAATCTACTGTGACTCCTAAAAATAGTGCAGTTCCAAGTAGATGTTGTTGTGGCACAGGCTTTATACCATTAACCCATTTATTGAGATATGTCTTATCTTCACCCAATATCCCTGCAAGTTCTTTTTGCGAACCTCTACCTTTTTTCTTCAATAGCATCTGTATCTTCTCATGTATATTCATCTTTAAATCCTTTCATTTTGATAAACACACTATAACATAAATTGTATTTTAGGTCAATAGTTAAATAAATTATTAATATATCTTTAGCACAATCACATAATTTAATATTAAGTTAAGAAAATAAAGTGTATAGTTGTACCTAAGTTCAATTAAGGAGTAAAAATGAACGACAGAATAATCACACAACGTGATATGTGCAAGATGTCTGGGGTAAATATTGCCACGATGTCAAGGTACTTAAATGGCAAAAAAAATCTAAAACTAATTACAGCAAAGCGAATAGCAGAGGCTTGTAACGTTCCGATGGATATTTTTTTAAGCGTGGAGACACAGAAAACTTTTTTTGGAAAATCATTTCTAAAAGAGGATATTGACTACAACAAAAAACAAAGGGAGTAGAAGATGATTAGTATATTGAAGAGTGACAGCATAACCTGCCACAATGTATTATCATGCGTTGGAGGCACAAAAATAAATACGAGTGCATTATATCTATTTTCTTGTGATATGTCAAGGGAACGAAAATGAAGAGATACTATACAATAGATTTTGTAGCAATGACAGAGGCAGGATTAAACCCTACAAAGTGGATGATTTGTGAAAATATACACTTTATTCAAGCAGTTACGGAGAGTGGATTTTGTGAAGATGCAAGAGCAGACCTTGCAGAACATCATGATATATCACTTGTTCAATACAAGAAATTGATTGGGGTACTTATCAATGAAGGGTACCTAAAAAGAAATAAGAAAAACCACCTCAGAACAACTCAAAAATGGCACGTCTTAATAGGGGTTAAAAAGGAGACGGTGCAACAAAAAGAGCGTATCAAAAAGGATACGCCAACGTATCAAAAAGGATACGCTAGACGTATCAAAAAGGATACGGTGCAACCTATAAGAGAGAACTTAGATAGAGTTAGAGAGAAAAAAGAAAAAGAAAAAGAAAAAAAATCTGTTGAACTTCCGAATATCTTAAAAGATTGGATTGAGTACAGATTAGAGATTAAAAAGCCAATCCGAGAAATAACAATACGAACACTACTGAAGCAGTACAAGCAGGACCCAATAGAGTTTGAGCGTAAAGTCACACATTCTATAGCAAACGGATACCAGGGGCTGTTTTCCCCAAACGAAAAAAAACATACTGGGCTTCAAAAATCTTACGATGCAGTAGATGCCTATTTTGATAAACACCCTACAAATACAGTTGATGTTGAGGTGTTGGAATGAAAAACACAATAAATCACATAATCAGAGTCCTAAACATCAAAGATGCAGATGCACTTGTAGCAGATAGACTCACAAAAGAGATGATAGGTGTAGATATTCCATCGTACCTAAGCTACATTGAAAAACACCATAATCACATAGACCTAAGCTTTATGACTGGGTATCAGAAATTCTTAGAGCTTACTAAGAGGTATAAAGTAGGTTTAAACGAACGTAATGCACGTTTAGAGATAGAAAAGGGTAGAGGTAGGGCAGTTGAGCTGGCTAACAAGGTAAAAGAGCTTAAAACGGCATTTAGAGAGTCTGAATACAAGAGAAAATATTTAGGGTATTCGCACAAAGAGTTGAACTTTCACAATTTCAAAAGAAAAGGGTCAAACGAATATTACTTCAAAGATGGAGACCTAGCGATATTAAATTCTATTGGAAATTTGCGAGAGTGCCTACAGTTACAAGAGTCAAGCAGTGTAGGTGATGCATTGGAAGATAAGTTGTTTGAGATTTTTAAAGCAATCGCGATAAGAGGTGCATCTCAAACAGCATTGGAAGATAAGAGTGCGAATAGAGATGTTGTGAAATTAGCAAAATCAACAGTAAGGGAGTTTTAATGCATAGCAGAGATGAAATTATAATGAGTGTAGTAGGTATAGAGGGTGGATACACAAATGATAGCCTTGATAGTGGGGGCAAAACAAAGTTTGGTATCACTAAAAAAGTTGCACGTAAATTTGGGTGGAACGGCAAAATGAAAAAGCTACCCCTTGACATAGCGATTGATATTTATAGACGTAGATATTGGAACAGAATACGTGGGGATGAGCTACTTAAAACAGGTGGATATGAGTTTGCACATGAAATGTTTGAACAAGCCGTGAATATGGGAGTGGAACAAGCAGGGAAACATCTACAGAGAGTGCTTAACGCACTAAATGACAGAGGCAGACTCTACAAAGATGTATCCGTTGATGGAGATATTGGAGCAAATACCATGAGAGCATTTTACGCATACTCAAATAAGCGTGGCAGAGAGGGGATGAGAGTTTTAACATCATATCTTAATGCACTACAAGGGGAGTTTTACATATCACTTGCACAAACCAGAGAAAAAGATGAAAGATTTGTGTATGGATGGGGATTAAATAGAGTTGCAGGAGTTACGGCATGAAAGATAACTATTTAGACAAGTTGGAACAAATATCGCTCAATAAGAGCCAAAATCAAATAAAGCCACAGGAGGCACAAATGAAAACAATACACGACACATTAGAAGAGAGAAACGCTACACATGGAGACTTTAGAGAGGGTGCAAAAATATCACAGTATCTTAAAAAGGCAGTAACAGCAAACGGAGACCACCTATCACACCCACACAAAGAGGCACTTGATATGATTATGCACAAAGTAGCAAGACTACTAAACGGAGACCCTATGCACGTTGATACATGGCAAGATATTGTGGGTTATGCAACATTGGCTATTGATGATATTGAAGCAAGTAAGCTTGATGATTTGAGGCGGGACAATGCAGTATAGAGTCAAGACACCTTTCAGTAAGTATCTGATTGATACTTATGAGGGGATGGTGTACCGTGTATCAACACGTATGGTCAAAAAGGTTGAGGTTGAATATCTAACCAAAGAAAAGAGGTTTACGCATATCAGAGAGGCGTATGATTATTTATCACAGACAGAGCGTATGCCAGTTTGGAGATTGAAAGCAAATGCAAAGCCGTTGGAGGTAGAGAAATGAAATTAGAATATAAAGGAAATGAAGATGTCATACAATAAGATAATTCTAGCAGGAAATCTCACCAGAGATATTGAGATTAGATATACACAAGGTGGAAGTGCCATAGGTAATACAGCCATAGCAACAACACGAAAGTTTAAAGGAGCAGACGGCTCAAAGAAAGAAGAGGTGCTATTTGTAGATATAACATTCTTTGGACGTAGTGCAGAGATAGCTAACCAGTTCTTACGCAAAGGTTCAAAGATATTGGTAGATGGAAGATTGAAACTAGACCAATGGATAGCACAAGATGGAAGCAAGAAGAGTAAGCACAGCGTGGTAGTTGAGAATATGACTATGTTGGGAAACAAAGAGGACGGTCAAGCACCACAGCAACAGAGTCAAGGTGGGTATGAACAGCCACAAGCACAGCAACCTGCACCAACGACTTATAGACAGCCAGAGACAGCAGTACCACCAGAGGTGAGTGTTGATGAAGACTCTATACCATTTTAGGAGATATAAGATGAACAAAACACTACACACAAACACACAAAACGCAGTCAAGATAGCACGGACAATACTACAGCATAATCTTGTGAATAGAAAGCCTATCCTTGCATTTGTAAAGAAATCTTCATGGGATAAAATCAATCACAAAGATGAGGTAGTCATATTTGATATGGCAGAAGAAAAGAAACTTTGCGACTTTAAGGACAAGGCAGTTGTATTCTGTAGCTATGGTGAAGATGAAGAGAAAATCATAGAGAACCTTAGCGAACACTGGGAGCTACTGATGCACGGTGATACGCTTAGAGTTGCAGTAGGTGAATGGAACGTAAAGCCTGTAAAATGATTAGAAGTATAGAGATACCAACACGCCCACGTCCTGCCCCCAGAGTCAGAGTAACCAGATGGGGGTCATACAATGACCCACGATACACAGAGCATAAAGATATTATCCGTGAAGTGTGGGAGAAAAATCATAATGTTAGATTAGAGGGTGCATTAAAAATGTCTATCTTGTTCCAATTTGAGAAAACAAAGAGTTGGACTAAGAAGAAGAAGAGTGAAGCCTACTGGCACACTCAACGTGGAGATATTGATAATTTGTCAAAAAGCGTATTGGATGCACTGAACAAAATAGCATATAAGGACGACTCACAAATTTGTGACCTTGATGTGGTTAAAGTTTGGGGCGATACAAATAAAATTGTGGTAGAATTAGAGGAGATATAAAATGGAGGTAATGGTGAAATTAGAAGATTTTAATGGGTTTAAATTTGAGTGTGAAAAGTGTGGGTGTGTGGTAACAACGTCCACGAACAGA
>Ga0256829_1000557_pt1 | contig 36465 bp, 37 predicted proteins | sample 131447metaG_FD_185979 | JGI IMG/M metagenome (GOLD analysis project Ga0256829, IMG submission 185979) | Hydrothermal vent microbial communities from Lau Basin, Pacific Ocean - 131-447 | ecosystem: Environmental > Aquatic > Marine > Hydrothermal vents | place: Pacific Ocean: Lau Basin | collected... | reverse complement strand
CAATAATGAAGTGTCTCATAACTCACTCTATGGGTGACTTATTTGGAATCGCTATTTTAGCTAAAAAACACCATAAGTTACTGCTGATAATGCGTTTTCATGGTAGTTTAAATCACGGATTCAGGTATAACAGAGCCGTCAAAAGGTGTTAGGGCTTGTATAATTTTCTTAAATTGGAACACTAGTTGATCAATCACATTATTTTCGACACTAACTGGAGGAATGTATAGTGTATTTGCCATGGGTCCAACAAGCGCTCTTCCACCATGCTGAGGCATAAACCGATTCATTATTGTAAGTTTAGGCAACATACTGCCTATTAAGAACTCTAATTGGGAGTAGCCTCTAATCATTTCAACGAGAATTGATAATGAAACAAGAATCCGTTTTGTATAAAATTGATGTACATAACGTACACCACACCCAAATGGATCAGCAGACTTATCTCCTTCCTTAATCTCAGCAAATGGGATATTGCTTATAAGATCATCCTGCAGTTCTATTGATGTCGCATTCAATAGATCATCTTTATCCAAGTGCTTTTCAAATCGCTTGGTACCTATACTGTAGTTAATAAGCACTGGCACTTGTTTTTGATTCTTTTCCACCTTCGTTGTTATTGGGTCAAATGAAGATTCAAATAACCGAAGGGGTTTTTGAGCAAGTGAATTTCTAGATGGATTTTTTGAAATTAGGCAATTGCAATGAGGACACTTAAACTCTGGTGTAAATTCAACATCCCCATCAACTTTATTGAATGCCTCTTTGTAATAGATTATTTCGCCTGAACACTCGGGACAGCCATAGACATCAGACCAAACGGTGTAATTAATTTTCCCAATTGTTTTTCCATCAGAGTGAAGAGTTTGCCACATCCATTTTGTTTTCTTTTCAAAATCATTTATTATCTGTTCTGCAATGCGTCTGAAATCCGACAATTCTACCGGTGTATTGTAGTTGTACGCAATAAAAGTGGCTGCCGGTGATAAATCATTCAGTACAGCATGGCGCATACCCAGTTTTGAGAAAGGCTTCCAAATTTTCTTACCATCCTCGTCCATTTCTTCCTGCAATATCGTGCCATCCTGCTTAACCTGATAGCCAAGCGACATAACCACATCGCGATCACCACATATCTGCGCGGCCACACCGGTCATGCCGGTTCCACAGAAACCGTCAAACACGATGTCTCCCGGCTCTGTGTAGTGGAGGATGTAGCGCATAATGGCCTTGTGCGGCACCTTGGTATGATAAGAGTGCGCGTTGTAGATCGGATCGTTCTTGCCCTCACTCACATCGGCTGCAAAAGGCTCACGATGGTAGTTGTAATCTTCAGGCAACTCTGGTTTCTGTGCTTCCCACTCAGCAATAAACTCAGCAATCCAGGGATTCGGGCAGGCAGTGTAGTACGGCGGATCACTCAGATTCAGGATGTCCTCATCCTCTCCAATGGGAAATCCTTCAATCTTGCGAAACTCCGAATCTTGTAGCTTTTCTCTTAGCTTTTCGGTGAAGTACTTGCGCCGCTCTTCATCATTGTCGAAGGTCATTCCGAGGCAAGTCACCGGCCCAGATGGTTTCCGTGCCTCCTCTGGGAGCGAATCGAATAAACTGTCCTGGCTCATAGATTCATCCCGATTTTATTTGCAATCTTTTCAGCCAGTCGATGAAAATCCCGCCTGGCATCCTGCACAGCATTAGCATGACTACCAATGGCGCCATCGGCTGATGTCAGTTTAAATATGGGTTTGCGGTGCTCCTGCGCCATGGGTATCAAGCTCCGATAATGTTTGATTGTCGCCAGGCAGTAAGCATCATCCTCTGGCTTGATTTCTGCATCTACACTTTCTCCTAACACCGCCTGTCGATAGACATTCGGGATGCGCTTTACCCATTTGTCATAGGCTTTTACCGGCCGATCCAGTCGTACACTATGCTGCTGACAGAGATAACCGATGGGCTGCATTTTCCCTTCGGGCAATTGAAAATCCGGGAAGTTTTGTGCTTCCGCACTACTTTCCCAGTTATCCAGGCGTTTCTTCCACAGGCTTTTCCAGCTTTTCAAGGTTGGCCCCAGGTTCTTCAAGCCCTGCAATGAAAACAGATCTGCACCCAGTGGGATTGCGACATAGTCTGTTGCAATCAACACAGATCGATTGATTGCACCCAGGTTTGGGCCGATATCCACCAGAATAATATCGGCTTCTATTTTTTGTGATGCCATTTGCATGACTTGCCAAAATGAACTTAAAACCCGCATTGGACGGTACAGATTGCTATCCCCCATGCTATGTGGCCATTCATTGGACAGTGCGTCTTCATAGCTGGAAAGCGCAACATCGCCGGGAAGAAGATAAAGGTCGGAACTCATGTTTTGCAGTACAGGCTCTACAATATCACCCACATCTGTCAACGGCTTTACACATTGGTAAATGGTTGAGCCAGATGCCTTTTCCTCCCATAACCGTTCTATCTTTTCTTCATCGAGGAAAGCCGCAGTCAAATTGGCCTGCGGATCAAGGTCCGCGACAACAACACGCTTGCGAAGGCCGGCAAATGTCCATGCCAGATGATAAATCAGCGAGGTTTTACCAACCCCACCCTTGTTATTAAAAAATGTTAGTACGGGGGTCGTCATGATTTACCTCTCAGTACGCAAACAACAGCGCTGGAAGTTGTTTGAAACTCGAGATCGGGGTTGCCGTTTTCCTGCATTAATTTTCTGGCAGTGGCAATACCTCTGCCAAAGGCCTGAATAAAGCCAAAGGTTTTTAATACATCTGCGATATTGGGGTTCCTGTAATCTGTTATTCCCGGGGTGCCAAAGTTTTCAGTCGTCACATTGCCATAAGGCCCGCCGGGGCTGATGATTTCTATACGATCATTAAACCAGTAAACTCGAACCGGTGAGTTGGTGCTCTCATAGGTACGATGCAACACGGCGTTATACAGGATTTGCTGGATGGCAGCTGGCGGATAGGCTAGTTCTTTATTATGTGTCGGCGAGGACACAATATCGATCGTTGTTCGGTTGTGCGCGCTTAGTTTTTCCTCTGTTCTACGCAGCATTTCAACCAGTGTTCCACCTATGTCTTCTTCATCGATTACCGGATCAGCCAATTCAATTCCGTCAATACGCAGAAACTGTACATAGGCGCCAGGTAAAAAATCCTGCGGTGTTTTACCAATTGACAAAAGACCCAGGACGGTTGGTGTTGTATCATCAGGTGAAACAATCATTTTGCAGGATGCCAGGCGCTCTTCATAAGTGCGGTTATTCGCTTCCAGTACATCTGCAGCAAAAGCGGCGGGCAAATATTCGTTTTCAAATATCGACCGCGACAAATCACTTATTTGGGCTGACGGGATCGGATAAATATCAAAAGGTATGTTTTTGTACCTTCTTTTCTCATTAAGAATACGCTCTTCCTGTTCATTGGCTATAGCACGCCTGGGGCCGGTACGAATCCATATACGGCCTTCATACTTTACAGGAGGCATGTCGGAAGGCATCACAGTAACAACGGCCATTTCCGCACCCTTCAGTGCTCGTTTTTCTACGGATAACACGGGCAAAGGCAAAATATTGCCATCGGTTTTCATGTCAGCCAGCGACCGTAGAAGTTGGTCTGTTATCTCCCGATTAGACGGTTCTCCATTATCTTTAGCGCCAATGAAGAGAACGCCCGGCAGGTTATGATTAGGCAGATCATTTGCAAAGGCGCATACGGCCTGCCTTGCTTTTTTTGGAACATCACCTTTGAATGATTCTTTACGTTCAGCACGATCAGATTCCGTATCGTCTAACAATGTTTCAAGCTCTTTATCGCTTAGTCTTATCATCTTTCCTTCCTCATTCCATGACGATCCGCACCTTGGCCGGATCCTTTCCCCTGGTGAGCTGATCGATATACTCTTCAAAGCGTTTTTTCATCTCGGCCGGGGTTGCCGGGCCGTCAGTCACCTGCAGGGCTGCTTGCAGCTCCTGCGCCGTAACGGTTACTTTCACCAGGCCGGAGAGAACTTCCTTCAGGGCGTGGACAAAGTTGCTGTCCAGCGGCGCTGGCAGTTCCTTCGACTTGATGAAGGCCTCCAACGGTTCTCGGTCGTCGATCTTCAGCAGATCCATATTGGCCTGGGTGATCGGGTCTTCCAGGTTGCCAAGGATTGTGGAGGTCCAGCCAGCCAACATGGTATCGAGCTGAGCATCCATCTGATCGATCACCTGCGAGCCTGCGACCGCGCTGGTTTCCACCGATGGCCGGAATCCGCAATGCGGGCAAATAGGCGTGGAGTCGAGGTTCTGCTCTGTCAGGGCAAAGCAGCTCTTCAATCCAGCCAGGCGGTTCTGGAAGTCGGTGAGCTGTTGCCGGGGCATCAGGTCGATACCAGCCAGTTTGAGCAAGGTCTGCAGGCGGGCATCATTGAGCAGCGCCGCTTTACGCTTATCGTCGTTCACGCCCAGCCGGGCCTTGGTGTGCAGGCCGATGTACGCGACAATGTAATCTTTCTTGAGCTTCTGGAGCTTGGCCCCGATTCCCTGGGATTGCGTGGCCAGCTTGGTCAAGTCTGCCTGCTTGAGTGCGTCCAGCACATCCTGCCGAGTGGCCTTCATGCGGTCCACCCAATCATGCTCGGCAGGCAGTACCGCTTCGGCAGTGGAGAGCCAGGATGCCGTCGGCCCGTAATCCATGACGAACTCGCGCAGGGAATCCAACTCATCCAGAGCCTTCACAGCGGGCTCAACAGCCATTACTTTCTGGGCGCTGCAGCGGAAGTTCTTCAGCTTGCCAGGCGATGAATAGGCCTGGAGTGATTCAAAGAAGCTCTTGGCTTCATCCAGTCCGCTGACCTGGCTGGCAAGGTCGGTATCCGCGAGCAGATCCATTCCCCAGAATGACAGCCCATCACGCAGGGTCTGCTGGGTCGTGACGATGCGTTTGACCACTTTGTCTACGGCCTGCTGCAGGTTCTGCACTGGTTCGTCCTTGCCCTGGGTAACAAGCTGGGCCATGCCAGGTGTCATACCAAGTAGTTCAAACAGCGCTTTGAGCGCGGGCAGGTTCCATTCCCTGGGTTGCTCCAGATGTTTGAAACGGATCAGTTCATCCATGCTGGTGGCGGCAAGCTGCGCAAGGCCGGTAGCGTCGAATTTTTTACCTGGAATGGCGAGAACAATATCGCCGGAGTAGACCAATGTAGCCAGGATAACCACTACCCATTCGGGCTCGAGCCTTGATGCGCCTGGATTCATATATTCCAGACCGTGGTCGTCCTGGATAATCTCGCTGCGGTTCACCACCTGACCATGGCCCTTTAACTTGATGCCATCAAGGATAAATTTGCTGTACTTTGACTTGTAGGGGTCAAGCTTCTCGCCGTCGAGCAGTCCTAGGGCATCCAGTACGGCTGTGGCCTGCTTGGTACGGTTCTGCCCGGCGATGGCTCGCAGAGCGTCAAGCGCGGCCTGAGCGCGGTTGTTGCCGGTGATGAGCACCGAGAAGAAGGGGTAGTCCGGAGCCTGGTTCTCGAAGCTTGGAGCCAAGCAAACACCGGCAATGGTGTTCACCAAATCGCGAAAATTGATGGTCTCGTGGGGCGACAGGCCCGACAAGTCACGGATGGATTTACCCTTGGCCCATTCGGTCATGGACTTGGCGCGGCCCTGATAGGTGACTTCGAAGGCATTGGTCATGTTCTTCTGCAGCCACTGGACCAGCTTCTTCAGGAAGCCGTTGGCTTTGGATTCATAAGTGGACTTGGCATGGCCCGATGAGGTGGCCGCAAGGTCAAGGGCAGCCGCGTAACTCTTCAGCGCGGTTTGGAATTCCTCATCAGTACCTTTCAGACGAAAGAAGACCTCATCACCTTCTTTGGTGTCCTTGAACCGGGGTGGATCGTTTGGCTGGATAAAATAGAGGTAGAAGTCTCGCTGAGGCACCGCAGTGGAGCGCTCATTAGGCGCTCCGAAGAACAGGTAGCCGGTGCGGGCGGCTTTGTGTTCCTGCCAGACCAGTTCGTGCTGCCAAATCTTGTAGCCGGTTACATAGGTGGCGTCCTGGCACTCCATAACCCGCTTGAGCGCTTCATAGTAATAGCGATCAAGTTCATTTGGATCCAATACGCTGGCTTTGTTGTCAATTAACGCATCAAAATCATCCGTTTTTTTCAGGTCGAGATAGTACTGACGGTTATCTTCATTGAAAGAGATGAACTGGCCACTTACCGTTTTATGTATTTCGCGCAGAACGGTTTCCACATGGGTTTGCAGATCTTTATCCGGCTCGTCGCTTCCCAGTTCGGCAATCAATGGATCATAAAGGCAAAGGCGATCACGCAGCTCCTCCGCGGATGCCCCCATGGGGGCGTAAATGTCACCGGTAGTCAGACGGTGGAGAGATAACGCACGGATCAGGCGCAGGGCCATCGGCTTGTATTGTTTGCGGGGAAAAGCATTTTCGATGCGGGATTCCAGCACCTGACTACAATCGATGACAGCCCGGATATCGGGAATAGCGCGGAAGGATGCATTCTGTTTGAGTGTGTTCCAGTAGCTGTCGAAGGCGATCAGTCCTGGCTCGTCCTGAGGCACGTCCTTGTCGAGGATGCCTTTCATGCCCAAGGAGAGTGTCTTGAGCACCTCGCGCTTTTCGACCACAGTCACTCGCTCGAAAGTGTCGATGTAATCGGGATGCACAGGAAAGAGTCGGACAAATTCGTCCATTCGCTCATTCATATTGTCGTAGAACTTGGCAAATGGCGTCAGATAGTCACGAATTTTTGCTTGCTGTTCGGCGTTCTTTTTGAGAAGGCGTTCGGCTACCACGTACTTGACGTCGCTGCGTGCGATCAGGATCTGTTCAAATCGATCCTTAACCCGGCGGATGCTATCGGCAACAAAGGCGAAGCGGGGACTATCGAAAATGGCTTCCTGCACACCAGCCATGAAGCGGAAACGCAAGTCTTTACAGACCTCGCCTATCTCGCGGAGGAAGTTGAGATCCAGGATCAGCTCCTGGTCCTTGCGAGTACGCAGATAATCCAGTAACTCATCGACCACCAGGAGCAGACCGTGCTTAGGGTAGGCCTGGTCGAACTTTTCCATCATGTCCTCGAAGGCCCGCTTGTGGCTAGTGATGGTGCCCGCCTCGGGGAAGACATAATCCACGCCGAGTTTATCGAGACTCTCTTCCAGCTCAGCAACCAGAATGTCGCGCAGAGACATCGTGGTTGCACCGATTTCGGTACGGATAACCTTGAAGCACCCGGCAATCTGCTTTGCTGCATCCCGAACACCGGAATGATTCACTCCTTCCAGCAGGGAGGCATCTGCTGCAAGGCTGGAAACTACCGACATCAAGTGTGATTTACCGGTACCGTAGTTACCGACGACCAGCAGGCCTTTGTTGTCTACCGGCTGTTTAAACTGCATCTGCGGGATGACAAGCCGGATGAGCCGTTCCGCCATCTCATCAGAAATGACGTATGTGTTAACCAAGTGTTGTGCTGCGCTGGACTTGTCCGCGTCACGCAATTGAACGACCGACTCAATCGGGTCGAACTGGATTAGGTCTCCGTATTTGAGTCGCCCCATCCCTAGGGCTCCCCCTTCGGTCGTACCTGCTGTGCGTCCAAATTCTTTGTCCTGTGAATTTGTCATGCCTGTCCTGCCTCTCTATTGTTTTTTCCCGAATCGACTGTCGCCGTTTCATCCATGCCCACTACAGTTAAATCGACCAGGTCATAACTCCGGTACTCGGGGTGACCTGGCTCGGCATAGTTGAGCTTGCCCCCGGTAGTTGTCCCCTTCCAGGATGCCACTACCGAACGATTCCTCGAAATACCTTGCAGCAAACGTAGAGGGTCTTGCTTCAGATTCTTGTCGAACAGGATTTCAAGGTTGTCGAGCACAACCGGAGACGGCACTTTGTCTATAACCTGATCCAGTATTCCTGGCAGACGCAGCGCCCGTTGCTTGGCGGTCAGCTCAAGTAATTCAGCCGAAAGCGCCAGATTCACATTGATAACTTCGGTACCAAAGTCCTTCGCCACGTCTCGAAGGACACTCGTCTTGCCGGAACCAGTCTCACCCACCAGCAACACCAGGCGGTGATATAAGCCTTCGGCTGCCTGAAGGGATTGTTTTATCTTGTCCTGAGTCGCTTCGGCCATGGTTGCTCCTTATTGCTCCGTGTCCGGCTTATCGGATGCACCACCAGCCTTCACCCATCCGTCGACCTCGTTTTTTTTGAACTTCCAGAGACGCCCCATTCTATGAGCAGGCATGCTGTGCTTATCGATCCACTTATATACCGTGTCATTACTGACTCCGAGGTATTTGCATATCTCGGTGATTGATAACCAGCGATCTTCCATTTCAATCATTCGTCAAGATCCTCGTTAGCGATGATTCAAAATCTATGAGCCTGCGAAAAACTGACATGGGAGCACCAAAACTCAAACTCCCATACCAAATCACTAAAAATTATGCGGTTTAGCAACTGATGTCAACCGATTATTGCCGATATTAACCGATTTCCAACTATGCCAGGTGATTTTATTCTCATCCGGGTGTGTATACCGGCAACATCTTCCTCAGCATTGCAACATATGAGGATCAGTCATGGAGTGTGAGGAACTTGCCAATCGATTAAACGTGTACTATATAGTACACATGACATTCGGAAAATACATCCGTGAACATCGCGAGGCCTTGAAATCGCAGGACCGGCGATTCTCGGTCAGGCAGGTAGCCCAGCGAATCGGTGTGGAACCGGCCTACCTCAGCAAGATCGAGCGCGGGGATGTGGCACCGCCTTCGGAAGCGAAAATTAGGGGTTTAGCCGAGGAGCTTGGCGAGGACCCGGATGTGCTGCTGGCAATGGCCGGGAAGGTATCGTCGGATTTGCAGGAGATCATTCGCAAGCGCCCGCAACTGTTCGCTGACCTGATCCGTCAGCTCAAGTCCGCACCGGATCACGCCCTGTTGCGTATTGCCCGGGATGTCCGTGATGGTGACTGGTAACCAAGTGAAAAAGAAACGGGAGGAACGACAATGATCGAACTACTGAACAACCAACTGACCTTCCGGTTTCCGGAGGTCCACCAAAAAGCGGTATGCAGCATCGACTTCCAGCGCACCCTGCGAATCCCGGACGACAACCGGGAATATCCCCTACCCCCCGGACTCGGTCGATTCCCTGTGGAACATGTGGACGACTTCGTAGACAAACTTCCTGAGGCTTGGCGGCGGCATGGTGGTGTGTTTGTTCCCATGTTTCAATCAGAGGCGCTTTGGATCAATTTCTCTGGCCACTACCCCTGCGCCGTAAAGATTGCCGCCGGCAAGATCAATGCGGTTTCCGGAGAGCCCTGGAGCAATGGGCTTTCGGATGATCCGCAGGACTATGCAGTGATTCCGGAACAGCCCTGGCTGGATGGTTTCAACGTCTCGGAGGATTTCATCCGGCAGTTTGTCGCCATGCCGCTGGGCGAAGGCTTCACGGCCGAAGAGCAGATTACCGGTACGGCTGAACATGGCGGGCTCCAGATTATCGTCTACCCGATGAAGCATGACGTGTACGTCGAACATTTTGAGCGCACCGTGGAAGCAGACATGGACTACCTCGATATGCCGATGTTCAGCCGCACGGTCTGTGAATCCGCTGCCCCGGATATGGGGCTTGCTCCAGGTGGCTTGATGCGACAGGAGATCTACGAGGACGAGTACAGCATCGATGCCTGGGATCAGGAAAATGGTTTCCGGTGCTTCGTCCACCTGGCCAATAGCGAGCAATACCTGGCAATCGCAGGGAACCAGCCACCGCATACGCCACCGACAGCCAATAATTACACCAGTGCCGGGCTGCCATGGTTTGACTACTATAGCGATAGCAAGCCACTCACCGGTTCCGACACACTAGGCAAGCTGACCAGTGTCGCTGCCAAAGTGATTGAGAAAGGTAAAGGACTGCTGCCGGACAATGAACCGGTTCACCCTAAAACTGTCAAGATAATCAGCAAAGGCAATGTGGTCCGGGATGGGGAATTCTGAAACGTTGGCACACGGAGTCCACCATGGGAGATGCGATAGGTAGAGATTTATTGAGATGGAAAATCAACGTAAAGCTTTTACAGTGTTCATGGCATGCCTTGGAGGCATACTGACTGGCGCGAAGGCAATCGTTCGCACCACGGGCCTGTTTGTCATGGGCCTCATTGGCTTGCTGGCCGAAGCTACGATTGCATCCGAGGATGACACCAATTCTGAAGGCGGTGATCTAACCGGAGACTATAATTTCCGCACCCGCAAGTTTGACAATGGCACTGATCCGTACGGATGGTATGAAGACGACTTGTAAATCCGTTATCGCTTCGCCCCCTTAGAAACAACGGCTTTGCCGATACTTCCACCTTGACGCCCCGCATCTTGAGCAGGACGCGCGAATTCACCCTGAACAGCGTTCAGTGATCGACCGATGTGCATTCCCGCCCACGCCATCATCCCGCTCCAGAGCAACGGTAAACCCAGATAGAGGCTGGTCGTAATCATGTTGAGCAGCAGGCGCTTGATGTCGTGCTCGCCGGGGTTGGCGAACATTTGCAGGAAGACATTCACGTCCGGGTACATGGACAGGATGAGGTTCTGATCCACCCACAGCGCCAGATACCAGAGTACGCTCCAGAACTTGACGGTGAAGATTGCCATGGCGCCGATGACCATCATGGAGATGGAATAGCGCGACAGGACCACGACCATGGGAAGCAAGGCGTATATACCCAGTAGCAGCACGGCCTGCACCATTGGGAGTGCCTGCAAGACTGCGGTCATGGTGACCGAGAACAGCGCCGATGCAGCGAGTACACCCCCCGATGCCAGTCCACCCTTGGCGACATTCTCTACCGTGTTCAGTAAGCCCGTACTGCCGGAGTTGTTAGCCACGAGGTCGTTGTTCGACCAGGTTGGCGGTGCATTGGCCAGAACGGTCTTGGCGACCGCATCGTTTTGTTGTTCGCTGGCAAGGGCCGGGGCGATGGCGACCACTAAACCTGAGAAACCGGCCGAGGTAGCATCAGCCTCGTTGATCAGTTTTTCGCGCAGACCGATCGAGGCGTCTTCCCACCACTGCTTGCAGTAAGGCCTGCCCCAGGTCGGTGGCGCGGCCGGATCATATTCGGTATCGCGGGCAGCATTGTAGGCCCAGCCACTGACCTGCGTGGTGGCGCGTAGGGTGTCGTAGTAACCGGGCGTATCGCGATAGACATGCGATCCCATCCAGTCCGGATCGTCGGGGCCATAGGTTGTCAGCAGAGCATTGACCGCGGCAGTGGCTGGCCGGTCGGCCTGGTACTTCGAGCGGGCCGGGATGTAGCACTGGCTGAAGAAGTCGCTCACTTCCTGACGCAGACGTGGGTCGGCGATGGTCGCGAGCCGCGCCTGTTGCTCATAGGTACGCATGTCCGCAGCACTCGGGAGGCCTTCGACCACCGCATGGTTGAATCCGGAGGTCATCGACAGCACCGCATACCACCACACCGGGATGTTCACCGTGGCCGGCGAACCGGTAAAGCCGGTTGATCCATAGGTGCTCTGGGGTGTGGCCACGGTCGCCGTCGGCGGTGTCGGATCGATCAGTGTTGGTGGCGGCGTGTAATTGAGTGAAGCGGCGTTGAGCGGGGTCAACGCGGCCGGCTGGCCAGCCAGTACCACCACCAGTAGCGCGATGAAGAGCTCCATCTCCATGCGCCGCAACGATAACCCGGTGACGGTACCAAACTCCCCGCCTTCGGCCGGTTCCCGCCAGTTGTCGATCAGGATGCCGAGGAACGGCAGGAACACGATCCCCGTGCCGACCAGTACATCCCACAAAATGCCATAGAAGGTCCAGCCGAACAGGGTCGTGAAGAGTTCGAGGTAGCTGTCGACGGTCATGCCCTATCCGCCTACAGTACGGCCAACACCTGACCGAGCAGGTTCTGGCCCAATACCAGCTCGATCACGACGAGCCAGGTCACGATGCGCCAGCGCACGGCAATCAAATTCGCGGCCTGCGTTCCATCAATGCGCCCCCAACGGTGCAGGGTATTCACGAGCCATGGCCAGGCGATGGCCACCATAGCGATTATTGCGATCCGGAATCCGGTCAGGACCGGTTCCAAGGCCTCGATCCGGGTCTGTACCGCCACCACAGAAGTCGTCTCGACCGATCGCCAGAGGATGGCGCCAGCTCCCAATGCCAGACCAAACGCCAGCAGGGTCAGCAAAAAGAACCAGCGCCGACGTAAGATAAACCCGTTATTGGACACGGCCATTGCTCAGCGGACGCGGATCGATGGTGGGTACCTGCGGAGTATTCAGGGAAGCCTGCCTGCGGGCTGCGGCACGCTGGAGCAGGGTCGCGATGGTATCGGAGACCACTTCCTTGCGCACCCGGGTCTCGAACAACAGATTCTCGATCTCCTTGTCCAGCTCGGCGATGGACTTGTCCGCGTGCTCGCGGGCCACTTCGGTGGCATAGACCTCCGGCACCTGGCGCCCGGATAGCAGCAGACGACGGGCATACAGCGCTTTTTCCACCGTGCGGGCCGTGCTGATCTCCGAGACCAGGCGCCCCATGATGAGGCTCTGCTCGGAGGCCGGCATCTCCCGGATCGCCTCGATGACCTGACGGGTGATGGCCACGCCAGGGGCGGTAATATTATCCAGATTGGCCAGTGTCGGGGGCGTCGCACCGCTGACCAGGTTCTGGATTTCCGTTGTGACAGCGGTCGCCTCCTGATTGAGCTTTGGCAGTAGACCCGTACCGGGAATACTATCCTTGCGGCAGGTATCACAGGTCGTCACGATGTTTTCGCCGACCACATCGACAACCCAGTTACGCGCCTCAGTGGGTGTTGCCCATATCTCCGTCAGGCGAGTGGCCGAGGCAGGCGGAACCGGGCCTGCCGTCGTGATTGGGCGGTTCATGTTGATGTTGTACCCGGCCTTGACGATGTCGCCGGTGAACTCCAGCACCGGTTGCCCGGTGCCACCGGCTTGCCCACCAATCCAGGGCACACCGTTATCGCCATTGGCCGTCTCGACGGCATCCTTGGCAGTCACCGCGTCGTTGCCGCCGATACCCATCTGCAGCTTCCAGTCGTTGCCTTTGGAGAGCGTAATCAGGTCGGCATAGGGATTCTTACCCTTGGCGATCTCGGCCTCCATCTGTTCGCAGGACTTGGTGGCCAGCTGCACGGTCTCCTCAGCTTTCAGCAGCGCATTCTGGAAAAGGTCATAGAGACCGGGATTGGCGCGCTGCAGGATGAGTGCCGGCAGTGAGGCAATAGCGGCACTGGCCGCTGCGGTCATGGCATTCATCGCGTTATCGACGCCGGCGCCGATGTTATTCAGGGTATTGGTAATCGCCGCCACAGGATCGAACTTGCCACAGCTATAACCCAGCCCCAGTTGCGCCGAGCCACCCAGGGTGACCGACACCACGGAAGGATTGGCAGGCACCGAAACCGGCTCTGCCCCACCGATCTCGTAGTACCAGAGGCTGTCTTCCGTTGGCCCTTTGGTGACGGCGTGCGCACTGTTCAGACTGAGAAGTCCAGCCAGCATCCAACTGATAGCGTGCCGGCGACAGGATATGTGTAGAAAGTTCGTTTTCATCAGGGATAAGCAATCCAATCAATATCAAACAAAAACCACTGCCCTTTTCGCTGACAGCATTTATAAGGCCGCCACAGATTCCAGACGTAATCACCCTCGCTGTCGACGCGCCCCCCACCCCAGCCGGTCAGGCTGGCAAGATCATTGGTGCCGAAGACATTGCAGGTTGATTCCGGTTTCGGGAGCAACATTTGCCAGGTACCCGTAGTGCGATCCTTCTCCATCAAGGGACCCGGTGACCAAACCTTCATGGATCCGGATGAGCCGGTCACCGGTACATAGACGTGCGGTTGCCCCGTGCGCGTGACGATGTCACCGGCGCGCTGGGCATTGAGGGCCGCGGCCTTGGGTTCTTCGGCCTGGGTCGTCCAGCCAGTGCGCGGATAGACTCCGCCCCACGTCTGCAATGGCCAGGTGCCCAGTTCGCGCAGACCGGGAATCAGGCTGGCCGGGTAGAAGATCTCCGGGATCTCCTGGCGCCACGACAGAGCATCGAGGCCGGACTGGAAATAGGGAAAGAAAGACGTGGTCTCAGACGGACACAACAGCCCGACCCCGGCGACGATACCCGTCAGCGAACTCAGCGGATGGCCAATGGCGTCGGTCTCGCGGTAAACCAAATTCTTGTGGTCACGTTTCGAGGTTCCTTCCGTCCGGTTGCCAGCACTGTCAATCGGCACCGGCAGCAATGCGCCCAGTAGACCCGTGGCCGCGGTCTTCTGCGCCAAGCCCAGCGTGGCCCGGATCTCGGTCCACGGATTTCCGCCCAGTTCGTTGTAGGTGCTGACCACCAGATCCGGGTTGTAATGCCCTACCTTGATCGAGGTGCGTACGCTGCAACCGGTCCAGGAACAGCGCAGCCAAAAACAGGCGCCGATGGGCATCCACCGCATACAGGACAATGCCGCCGTTGTCGTCTGGGCAATGATCTGTGGCGTCGTCGTTGTGGCGGAAAATCCTGTAACAGGGAGCAACAATGCAACCGCAAGACCGAAGGAGAGACATCGCTGGCGGATCATCGCTTACCTTCCCGCTGCCATGACTGATAATGCGCAAGTGCGGTCTGCACATCGGTTACGCCATATACAACGGCTTGCCCGTCGAAGACGATGGCTGGATAGCGATCCACACCATACTGCATCGCCTTCGCCAAACCTTGCGCCGCCGATTGCATTTTCATTCTTGCTTGATCATCCATACCCTGGAGACGGCGCAACGCGATTTGCCTTGACTGCACGGGATCGGCCGGCATGTCGATAGAAAGGGCTCGTTCCATAGACTCGATTCCATCGATTTCATAGACCATGATGTCCAGTCCACGCAATTTGTTGCTGGCGTCGTCGGTGGATACAAAGCGGTACTCGTCTGTTGTGAACACCTCGACAACATGCGGCTGAAGCAGCCGACTCTGATCCGCGAATAGAACGCCGGAATACAGGGACGTGGACACCAGCCAAACAACCGGAAGCCGGAAACGCTGTATTGATGTTTTCCAATGCATTACAGATAACTCGATTTCAAGATGCAGGCTATGGTGACGCGCCGACACGTGCCGCGATAGCGGAAATCGATTCATGAACGTGCAGGGTTTATTGCCAAGTAATTGCCTGATGAGTATTAGCCGCCACGTTTCTTTGCGATGCGATCCGCGATGACATACACCGCCTCGAGTTCACTGCAGTTGCGCTCCCGCATAATCGCGCCACGTTCGGCCTTCTCATGCTTCTCCGTCATGGCAAGCGCCAGTGACAGCGGTGGCGGGACATTTCGAAATAGCGCTTCCATATTGTCGGAGAGCACCACACCCTCGACATACTTGCCCGGCTCCTTGCGAGCAGACAGCAACAGACTGCGCTGCACATCGGTCAGATCCTTGAAGCGGGCGATCTGTTCGACCTCCTCCTTGGGCATGACCAGGCACAGCCACCACTCCATCATGTTGAGCATCTTGCGGCTGGCGTCGGGGAAGTCTTCCAGATTCTGGGTGGCGATCCAGAACCAGGCACCGAGCTTGCGCCACATCTTGGTGATCTTGACTACGTAGCGGGCGAGCAGTGGATTGGTGGTGATGATATGACCTTCGTCGGTGACAACGAGCGTGGGTCGCTCATCGTGCTGGCAACGTTCCACCAGATCGTTGATGTAACTCATCATCGAGATATAGGCCACGGTGAGCTGATCCTCATAGCCTTCCCGGGCCAGCATCCCCATCTCCAGAATGGTGACATCCGACTCGGGCCACGGGGTACCCGGTCGGTTGAAGAAATGGCCAGCCAGGCCCGAGCAGAACAACGCCATGCCATCCCCCATCTCGATGGCCCGGTTGCGCCGGTGATCCGGCAGGCTTTCGTCGTGTCCGATACTCTGGAGGGCAGCGACGACATCCTGGGTGAGCACCTGATCACGGCCCGCCTCCTTGACGGTTTTGGCGGCGAGGAAAATCGCGTTGCGGATGAGTAGCCGGTCGGCCCGGGTCATGCGCGCATCTTCTCGCTCATCGCCCCCGGTGATCATGATACGTGCTGCGATCTCCATCTCGCCGAGCACGTCACGACCGCCGCCCTCCTCATCCAGCTCATCATCCTCGGCCAGTGCATCCGGATCATCGCGAAAGCGCTGCTGACGTTCCTTCTGTAACACGCGCAAGGCGTCGGCAAACGGCGGCAGACTGACATCGGTATTCGGGTTCAGCGTGACCTGGTTGACGGCCAGGCCGTGCGCCTGAAACTGCTGGCCCAACAGCGAGAAGGAACCACCGGCCTCGATGATGAAGATACGAGGACGGTACACCGCAGCCATCTGTTGCAGCAGATAGACCAGCATTGCCGACTTGCCGGCGCCGGTGGGACCGAGGATCAGCATGTGCGCGTTCTTCTTGCGGTCGGCTCGGTGCAGCGGGTCGAATACCAGGGGTTCTGCACCCCGGTTGAAGAACACCAGACCCGGGTGGCCAGTGCCTTTGGATCGGCCGTACAGGGGTAGCAGATTCGCCGTATGACTGGAAAACACCAGTCTTGATCGGCGACTGGATTTCTCCAACGCAGCATCGTAGGCCATGGGCAAATTGCGGATATAGCTGTCGAGCGCCAACAGATCGGCCTCGTGCAGGATCGGTTGCAGCCCGTTGGGCAGCAGCAATGCATTCAGCTGATTGACGTTGGCACGCAGGGTTTTCAGATCGTCACCACGTACATAGAACGCAATGCCGAGCGGATAGAGCTTGTTACCGCGCGCCATCTCCCGCTCCACGGCCTCGGCATCTTCCTTGGTCAGTTCGGCCTCCGCGGAATCCCCGACGGCGGCCCGTTTGACCTGGGCGATATGGTTTCGCGTAAAATCCTGGGGCTTGGCCGTCAGGGTCAGCACCATGACGGTGTACTCCGGGAACCGGTCGAATAGCGAGAAGACGTGATCACCGGCCTGACGCTCTGCGGTCATGTGGCCCACCTCCGGCGCCCGGCGCAGACCCTGAATGCTCACCAGGGTGTGCGGCAGACCATCGAACCACCAGGTCGCCGTATCATTGTCGGAGCGCGGCATCGTCAGTGTCAGGCGCTCGGCAAGATCATGGCCGAACGGCAGGTCTTCGTCCCCCGGATAGGGCGCAATCTCCAGCAGCTTGTCGGGATCACCGCCGGTAATCTCAGGCTTTGGGTTGAACCATCTGAGCAGCCACTCGTAGAGATCCTGGCCGGTACCACGATGAACCCGTATCCCGGCAGAGGCCAGCGAGGCCACCCACTTGGTGGCCACATCGTTCAGGGACTCTTCGATTTCCACGGCGGATGGCACCCGGCCATTGGGTTTCAAACGACGGTATAGCGTGGCCCGCACACGCCGGACCTGGCCTCGCCACTGGGTGCCAGTCACCGCAGTGTCTTCAAAGAGGCCGCCGGGACGGGTAATGCGAGCGAGATGCTCCGACAGGGTTTGCTGGTAATGCTGGGTGTAAGCCGTGTTTCGTGCACCGGGCTGGGCGTAGTTTGCGATATCCTTCTGGAATCCCTGAAGACTCGGCTCGTCCTGGACGTATACCTGCAAAATCCACGGGGAATCGTCTTCTTCAGGGATGGCATCGGTCAGCGCGGTCTGGATCGCGTCACGCAACTGGGACATGAACGCGGGTGTGCGCGCCTCGGTACCGGCCGGGGTGAGCTCGAACAGGGCGCCGACACTGATCCCGTCTTCCAGCAGAAAAGTGCGGCTTGCCGGGTTGTATTCCATCCAGGGCAGGAAATCGGTAAAGGACGGCGGGCGATCGTACAACTGTTTGATCTGTTTCGTGGTGACCGGTGAGTCTTCAATCTGCTCCTTCTGATTGGATGGTGATGAATCTGACTTCATGAAACTCACCGATGATCACCTGCGGACCGATCTGGCACTTCGCCGGGCAGCGCATATTCCACCTGCTCATACATCGGGAACGCCGTCGTATAACCGGGCACCGGCGCGCCGGCATCACCAGCCAGATGTGGGAAGATGTACATCACCAGCGTCGGGTTGGGCAGGCGCGGAAACAGCACATCGATCTCGTTGAAGGCATCGCGTGTGTAGCCCTGCAGGGCAGCCTCACCCGAGACGATAGGACGGTGACCCAACTTAGCACGAACGACCTGCGGGTTGCGGGCATTCATCTCATGCACATGGCCCTCATAGATGGCTTTCATCGAAGGGCCATCCTGGGGAAGAATCGTCTCTTTGGTGCTGGCGCAACCGGCCAGCGTCAGACTAATCAAGCCGAGCGCGGCGATAAGGGTCGATGGAATGTTCATGGGTCAGTTTCCTGCCGGTGGTATCGAAATCAATGGGAAGTTCGCGATCGACGTGGATAGCAATGCGGACGCCGGCCGGGACGAAGACGGCATCGAAGCTCTGGGACATACGCTCCAGCAGCCACTTCGAGACCTCATCACTGCCACTGGAAATCGTCTTGCCCAGTACAAAACGCCCAGTATCGCCAGTGACACTGCTGGTGACACTACCCGCATTGCTCACCACCGACGTTGTCTGTGCATTGGCCGCCGCTTCTGCAGCGGCCTGAATGGCCGTCACACCGATACGCTGACTGAGAAACGCCGGGGCATTGGTCTTGCGCTCGCCCGTTATGCAGGGAATGCCCTGTTCATCGGAGATCCAGCCCAGCGGCTTGGCCGCACCACCCCCCTGGGCACCTTGCTTGTCACCGGAGATGGTCCGGATGGTGCCGTCCTCAAAGACGAAAGTGACCGAATCGAGGCGGCCAGTCACACACGAAAGGGTCCAGTCCCCGATGGCAGTGCCACTCCACACCATGCCTTGCACACCGGGTACCGTGAGGCCGTTCGCGGCCAGGTTATCCGCCCCTGTGATCACCTTGAATGGCATGGGGTCACGCACCTGACCCTGCACCGGTACCCGACCGACCAGGGCCGTCATGGCTGTCGAGCCGATCAAGGTGGCATTACGGGGGACCGTGTAGACAGGATGGACGGTACTGATTTTCTGCGTGAGTGCCTGATTGAGCTTTGGTGTCTTTTCACTAGCCGATGCCAACGCACCACCGGTGGATTGGCCCACCCGATGCAACAGGCTCTTCCCACTTTCCGCTAATGCAGAATCATCGACAACATCCAGTGGATCAATCCAGATCAGACTGTCAGCCAGTGTACCCCCCTCCCCGATGCCATCGAGGCCCAAGCCAACTGGAATGTCACTTCCCCCTTGGATAGGCGTGGACCGGGAAAGAGACTTCGACAATGCATCCACACGCGCGGTCAGGGAAGAAAGCACACCGGCATCGATCCGGTCGCGTGCATCCCGGTCTTTGTCATGGGAGAGCAGCTCACGCTTGACCTTGGTCGCGACGTTCTCCTCGATCTGGTGACGGTTGGCCAGCAGTTCCTGGTTCTCCTTCCGCAACTGGTCATTGTCCTTGCGTAAGGCCTGGACTTCCGTGGTCATGGCCGCGACGTTGGCCGTCAGTGTCTTGATGGTGTCGGCAGGACTGTCCGCATCCGGCGCGGGCGCCTGGGGTACGGTCTCCATTACGAGTGCGTCTTCGGGTTCCCCGGAACAGGACTTCAGCGTGACGAAGACGAGCATCAGCACGACAGCGCCAGCAAGCAGAGGAAGGAGTCGGTTCGAGGTTGCAATCGCCATGGGATCTCCTAGTACGAGACTTCAAACGGCCGGGCCGAGATCAGATAGACGGCCGTGGTGTCTGCTTCATCGCCTTTGGGAAACAGGCGGTGGTGCTGAAAGGTTGCCGTCAGCCAAGTGCCACGAAGGTTTCGTGGGTCCAGTGTTAGCGCCTGTTCGGTACGGTTGGTGAGCTTGACCGCTGTGACATAGAGACCCTTGGCGCGCCATGCCACCAGCGGGACTCCTTCGACGGTGCCACCATGGTATAGCTCGACGGGATCACGACTGACCGGCACACGGACGATACCCGGCCGGTCTTTGACCAGGCGCGCCGGGGCATAGAGCTGCTGGGCGGCAAAGCGGGTCAGCTGAATATAATCAGGCGATCCCTTTTCCGATTCATACCCACCAGTCGCCTGATCGTTCTTGCTGTCTTGATCGCCTGCTACATAGATCCGAATCGGATGACCTGGCCCGCCTTCTTTTGTAGCCGTGACATCGAACAGGTAGATGCGCCCGCTATCGAGTTCGCGCACCATGAGCCGGTTGGAACCGAAGGCCGCATGCGCCAACAGATAGACCACCCCATTGACACTTTGCGTACGCAGCACACTCTGAACAGGGGCCGGCACACCGACTTTCACCGCAGCCGGGAATTCAATCCGCTGTTCCTGACCGACCACCAGTTCCAGTCGGATCGGTGCTTTCTTCCACTCGATCCGCTCTGGCGTGTTCGTCTCTGCGTGGACAAACGACTGCATCAGGAGCAGCGCCACACTCAGCCAGGTAACCAGAACAGAATGGATTGATGGTTTTTTTCGCATAGGTGGCTCCTGCTATTTCTCTTGTTTGGCGTCTGCACCGAGTTCAGACGCTTCTAGCCGACGTGGCCCCTCACTCGCAAAGCCATCCAGCGCCAGCCCCCAGGGATTCGCTTCCGGGTCGACGGCGAGACTGACCACCCGCAAGGGATAGCGAATGGCGGTTTTCTTCACCGTCATGCCTTTCACTGACTCCGCAAGTTCGAGATCCAGCCAAACCACCCATACCCCGGGTGCGAGCACGTCGACCCGGCGTTCTTGGTATCCGTGTCCGGCGATTTCATGCACGCCCCGAACGCGGGAGGCCAGTTCGCCCTGTCGCCCTTTCTGTTCCAGGTCATCCATGAGTTCCGCCCGGTAGCGCGGCGTGACATAGGGAGAAATCCGGAAGATGGCCTTGCCATAGTCCTTTGCTCCATCATTGGGCCAGCGATTGAGCTGCTGGAAGATGTAATAGGCAAAGGCATACACATTGGCTGCCGGCACTTCATTGACTGCAAGCGTCGCCCCCGAGCGCAGATCCGGCGGCACATGCACAGTCAGTTGCTTCGGCGCCTGACTCCAGCCAAACCAGAGGGCCAGAATCACCACGAACTGGAGACCGATTACCACCCACAGTGAGCGCAGGTGCGCGCGGACGTTATCGATCTCGGTGCGGTAACGTCGCATACCTTGTTCTCCCGATATCCCATGCGCCACTGCGCCGAATGAACGGCACTTGGCGCAGACCATGGTCCGACAACCAGATGGCAATCTGCTGCTGGTAATAACCATCCGGTCGGCCGCGCTTCAGTCGCTGGAACAGCCCCGCCATAACGATGACGGTTCCCACGACGCCGACGCCGGCCATGCCGAAACCCATGGTGACCGCCCCCATCAAACCCGCCAGGAGGAGGCTAACGGGTAACCAGATGAGCGCGGCCACACCCACGATGATGCCCAGTTCGGACGACGAACAGCCCTTGAAGATCGCCGGCTCCACATTGAGCCGGTCGGCTAGAATGTCGTCACGATCCGACATCGATTAGATAACGCCCGCGGCTTCCGTGAGCAGGTAGCTGGCAAAGATCAGTACGATCGCACCGACGATGCCGAGCACACCCACTTCGGCCCATTCGGCCTTGCCCTGACGGGCCTCGTTGAACTTGGCGAAACCGAGATAGGCGATCCACAGGAAACCGAGCACGGCAATCGCCAAGCCCAGAACCAGACCGCCATCCTTGATGTAACCGGAAATGAGCGCGATCCAGTCACCGGCCGCTGGCGCGGTACTGGGTGCGACCGGCGTCGGCAACGCGGCCCACACCGATTGAGTTGCCGAGACTGCCAGCAACCCGATTGCGGTTGCCACCCGTTTTACTGATTTCTTCATCATTACTTTCTCTCCGAGGTAACGGGGTTGCCCCCTGTTATGAATACCGGGGAACTCCCCGAACCCCTGCGGCAATGGCCAACGGCCGCTACCGCAGATAAAAACCCAACACCATGAGCACGATGCTGGCGCGCAACGTCGCCCAGATGACATCGAACAAAACGACCTGCCCGTTCTGCCAGGCGCGGAAGGTGCCCAGCGTGACCCAAATGACCCAGACGAAGGCCAGCACCAGCACGACCGATGCGATACCGGTCAGCAGCGTCGCCGGTGTAAAACCAGAACCCGCTTGAAATGCCGTGTTCTGTACCGCCGTCATGATCGACCATCACCGACGGTAATCGCCGCGCAATGGCGGGAAGGTCCGGGGTTCTGAACGCGGGGCATCGATGTGCTCCTGAATCCCGAGTCGAATACGATCGAGATCCTGGCGCAGCCAGTCATACTGGAAGCGAACACGGGCATCCGGATTGGCTTGTGAAGCCGCTTCCGTGATCAGCAGATCGATAGCCTGAAGTTCGTGGATAATCCGGGCAAGTGCTGCCCGCTCACCGTCTGCGTCAGCAATGGCAAACTGAACCGGCAGAGTTGCACCAAGCAAGCCGATAATTAGAACTTGGGTAATTCGCATTGATGTCCTCCCCGTATTGCGCATAAGGCGCAGGATGAGGGATAGAGGGAGGACTAGCTATGGAAAATCAATTCAGAAAGGTGTGGGGTTTTACCAATGGTAGTTGCGAACTATGGATTCAACCTTACGATGTGTTCTGATCCACGTATTTTCAGTTCTTCTCATCAGCTGTAAAACCTGCCCCAGCTGAAAACAAGCTGCTTAGACAGCTATGTACGTTTTTGTCGCCTGACTGGCTTGCGTTTCTTACCGAGATACTTCGAGGCCTGATTCTTTTCCCAGATTTCGTGCATCGTTGGCAACGGATTTCGAGCGGCTAGTCGCGCCACACGCTCCAGAAGCCGAATGATAGGGCGGTTCTCAATCCTGCGCCGTGAATTCGGTGACATCATATGTTCAATAAGAATCTCGCACAATTTGATCTTCTGAAGACCATATTGAACCTTTTTCTGATAAAGCCTTTGTAGACAGGAACCCGGATTAGGATCTTTCTTGCAAGCAGTCACCTCCGCGGTTGTAAAACTTGCATAACCCTGTGCAAGTTCATTCATTGCAGCAGCAATCTCGCTACACGAAAAGTTATCGAATTCAAATGCATCTTTCCATATGCGGACATATTCCGGCCGCGTCACATAACGTTGTTTGCTATGAATGGACTTCGATTTACGCACCTCTCGCTTTAGCTTTTCCGCGTAATTCTCGTTATCAAGGACAAGAAATGTGATTGTCTGATGATGATGCAGATAATCGATAAGCCGTAGGATCGCTCTGAAACGGTCTTCCTTTTTTGAACCAGTAGCTACATCTACACTACCAAGCACAATAATCTCGATGCCATATTTTCCAGGATGAACACCGAAGTATTTTTCAAAGATCTTTTGCACCGCAACTTCTTCGCTCTGCCCTTCCACAATGAGAGAAAGCTTCGGCTGGGGATTGAGTCCGAAACGGTTGACCACAAACTCAAGATAGCGGCGGGGATCCTGCCGGACGGGTAGTTCCGGAATATGAGTCATTATCGTCCCTGAAACTTCGTTGGGGTGTGGTAGTTCCTCTCCATACAAATCTTTATAAAGCAGCCGTAGCATATGGGCGCCGGCACGCACCGTTTCTGCCCGTAATGCATCACCTTTCAGTTTTTTCCTCTCACTAACAGAAACAAACTGGATAAGTTGATACCATCGTTCGATGGGGTCACAGTGCGCTTGTGCAACCGCAAGTCCAGTGTAGGCGTGGTGCAACTTTTCAGGTATTAGTTCAAATAACCGCTCCACAATCTGGGGGTTCCAATTCTGGACCTCTTCAGACCAATTCCAGTCAAACCCATTGACACTAATCCAATGATCAGAATAGTGACCTCCACCCACCTGTATCGTTCTCAAATCGCCCTGCGTTTTAGGGAAATAACGGTTGGATACAAACTGGCAGAGCAACGCCACACTACGACGGTACTCGTGTATTCGCAGGCTTTCCATACGACTCTTTGCGTACTGCATCCAATGCTCACCATTCTTCTGCCAGTCGATACTCCGCTCTTCATTTCGATCCAGATATGAATCCATCTGAACCTGAAGCGTCATCTCCTGGAGAATGATGTAAAGATGGTCGATCTGAAAAATGGAGTAATAGCCTTCCCGCGTTTTATCCTTGTGATCGGGTACTTTGTAGGCAAGTGGAATACCTGTAGTATCCCATGCCCATTTCTTGGTGAACCAGTTATTTCCCTTGCGCACCGGAATATAAAATGGCGGCGTATCCTTTTTAGGCGTCCTCACCCGGAAGACAGGGGCAAATAATCCAAGACGCTCAAGTCGTATCAGGCGTTCACGATCAACAGAAAGGCCGCGCTCGCGGCAGTACTTAACAAACCGATCCGTTCCCAGCAATGGGCAAGCAATAACAGCCCCAGCTTCCACTATGGCCCGCCCGGCGTTGACGGGAAGGGTAAGCAGCTTATCGTCAACATCCACCTTACTTATCCACTTGAGATTTCGTCATCCTTCATTCCCTAACATTATTTAAGAGAAAGCGCTTCTCTCAGGTCTTCATGTTCGAAAGCGGATGCCATGCGATCAATCTCTGCTTGCGTAAGACCCATTCGCGCAGCCTCTTCACGCCACGTTGCCACTGCCCGCCCAACTTCGGCTGCAATCACCTGCGCCTTATCTTCTTCCAGTTCAAAGTACCCCACCACGCTCATTGCCAGGCCCAGCGATGCAGAGCCGTCATCGAGATCAATGGCCGTCGTCAGAACACGTGGCTTGATATCCGTGGGTACCGGATTGAGATCATAGGCCGGGGCCAACCGCCAACCATCCGGGCCGGCATAGAGGAAAGCGTGATTACGTAAATGATCATCGGTGTTTGAAATCAGAATATTGAAAACGATACGCCGCCACAGCTCATGCATATCCTGTTTAGGGCTGGCACCATACCGGCGCAGCGCATCGACAAATTCCAGATAACTGCGTGATTCGTTGTCGTTGGCACCGAGCATACTCATGGCCGAAAGAAACGGGATCCGCTGGCCTTGTGCCCGGTCGAAGCGGCGCAGCAACAATACCGGCTTGTTCACGACAGACTCGATTCGCCAGTCGGGGACAGGAATACCGGCCTTTTCCGCAAGTCGGAGCGCTACCGCCTCCCACAAAACCGCGTTGGTCTCGTCGTCCTTGTGTGGAAACTTGGCAATGGCAAGATGCCCGTCCCGGTCCCGAACGGATGCCTTGGGACGTGCCCCACCCAATGACGAACCGGGGGCCAGCAGCAATCGCAGATCCTCGTCACTATCCGTATCACCAACGACATGTTCCGCTGCCGACAACAATCGTGGCAAATCGATCAGGGGCGGTATGCGAGCCGCTTCATGTTCGGCAAGAAACGGGCCTCCCTCCTGCTTGGCAAAGCGTAAGGCGCCCTGACGGGCTTCATCATCGACCATGAGCAGATAGTCGATTTCCATCAAGGTACGCGGCGTCTCGCCCGCACGCTCTGCCCGTCGTCGTTCCGCCCGGCGCATCAGAACCCGCCCCCAGCGGTCCGGGGCTGAGTCTCCAATGGCGCCAAAGAGAGATCTGCCTGAAGGGGTATGGAAGGGACCAGGGCCAAGCGTGAGAGCCGGCTCCAAAGAGAAACGGTCTGCATATTCAAGCCAGCTCGGATCATATTCGAAGGTGGCACTTTCTCTGCCCTTGCGCGCACGCGCCCACAGTCGCCCAACCAGATTTGGCTCACCGGCGATATCCACATAGACAAAAACTTCTGTTTCCATCACGCTTTGCTCTTCTGTGCTAACCGGGGCGAACTGTGCCCGGATTTACCACGACGTGGCTTGCGGATACGTTGCGGCAAACGCTCCTCTTCGAGCTCAAGACCCACTGTGTCCGTCTTGACATCCGCCAGTTCACCCAACCGCTCAGCCATACCCAAAACAAAGAGCACATTGGCGTAGTTACCAAGCGAAACGCCAGGATCACCCTTTTCTATCTTGTTCAGGGTCGTTCGGCTGATAGATGCCCTTTCAGCCATAACAGCTGTAGGAATACGCCGCCTGAGTCTGGCATCACGGATATCCTGCCCGAGCTTGCGCAGAGCCCGCCTGACCGGAATCGGCACCATCAAATCCAACTGCGTTTTGCTCATTTTTTCGTCCATCTTTATGGTCACTATGGCCTATAGTGTATATTATAATGGACGTTATATCAATAACTCTATGATCCGCAAGCCCAACACAAAGCACATTACGTCCATTATATTGGACGTAATGTGCTTTAACACCCAGAATTTTGAACATTTTCAGATTATTACGAGCTCCAACATCACCTGATTCAGTCAGATTTCTCCGTCCCACCCGAGTTTTTCAAAGGTACTTCTTGAAGGTACTTGCAGTCACTGCCACAGCGAATGCAAATAGCGCGGCGAATGGCAGCACAATAAACGTTGGGTGCAGACTGAACGGAAGCGCCAAATACGTGACCCAGGTCATCACGACCAGAGGTAGCGCCGCCTTCTTCGCATAGTGGTAGACAAAGGAACTCTCCCTGCCCCCACCCCATCGGCGTAGATCGCGCTGCACCAACCCGTCAACGAGCGCGACCAAGCTAAACAGCAGGAATATCGGCATGGCCAAGGTCAGAATCGCAAGGCGCACCGAGAACACCTGGGTCACTTGCATCATGGCGATGACGTACTTCGCGATGGGCTGGTAGATCCTGTGCAGTGTTGGCCTGATGCCCTGCTCGTACTTCAGCGGTGGCGGTGACACCCAGCGAATAAAATCAACAAACCGCGTCACCTCGAACAGGTAGTGGTAGGTATTATCAGCAAACCGTTTGGCGAAACGTGCCGGGTCGGAGGTAACAACACTGCGACGAAAATCGTTATCGAGATAACTGATCTCGCTGGCCAGCATGGTACGGCTGTGGTCGATGCCTTGATCCGGCCACCAGAGCACCATACCTGCCCATTCGACGATGATCGAAAATACCATTGAGAGCAGCAGCCACTGGATGATCTTGGCGGTACCGGTCAGGCCTTTGGAAATCAGCCCTTCCTGCACCACCCGCCGACGGGGATCGGCCACGGCCTCAGCCATCGGAGTCCTCCGGTTCTAACTCGGGTTCGCTAACATCCGGCGCGGCTGCCCACCAGGGTTCCTGAACCCGATACCAGTGATCGTTGGTGATGTAGGTTCGTTCCATTTCGTTGGCGATCTCGGTCAGTGTTTCCGGCATGTCGGCGTCGGTGGCCGGCAAGGGCATACGAATCTTCCAGAGCTGCCCGCCTTCCAGGAGCGCGAAGGCCTGCCCCTTGGGTAGCGTGATCAGCTCCGCCGGGGTCAGCATCGGTACCTCGGAGACGCTGATGCGGTCCTCGTTACGAGAGCTGAAGTCGATCCCGGAGCCGGGATCCGAGGAATCGTTGACGCCGGAGACGCTCATCAAGGTAAACACCTCGACCTTCGGTAGCTGGTTGGTGAGCATCTCGGCCGTCGCCAGCTCCTTCACCCGAAGCATGATCATCGTATTGAAGTTACCGGCCACCTGCCCGGCTTTCGCCCGATTGCCGATGCGTGCTTCGACATCCGACCAGGTCTGGGTGTAGGCCGTGACCTGAAAGCCGGCCCCACCGGCCTTGTTCAGTAGGGGGACAAACTCGTCACCGATCAGTTCGTTGAACTCATCGGCGTGCATGGAGATCGTCGGTGGCGTACCGATGGCTTCACCCTCCACGCCATGCTTGTAGATGTGTCCGGCCACCGACACCAGATCGGCGAACATGGAATTACCTACCGCACTGGCCACCGTGGTGTCGGTCAGGGCATCCAGGCCGACGTAAACGATGCCCTTGCGCCTGATCACGTCCATCCACTCGAAGATGGGCCGTGTGTCCTGCTCGTCCAGATAGTCCGGCGAGATCAACTCGGCGATATTGCCCGTGGTCAACTTCTCCATCAGCGGGCCGACGGAGCTGACGATCTTGTCGAAGTAGGTCTTGTCGTACTTGAAGGCGGATACCAGCCCATCGAGGACCGGATCGTAGAGGTCCTGCGCCTGCAGATGACGCATCAGAGCGATGGCTTCTTTATTGCGGCCTCGCAGTGCCGCCGGCAAGTTACGTTCCGAGATCTTGCTGGCCAGTTCTTCCACCTGCTCCTTCCAGTCCTCGGCGCCGTGCGTATCCAGATGGGACCGGGCATACTCCATGAACAGGGGCTCGATGTCGTTGATGTAACGCCGCACCTGCTGATAGTCCGGACGCCGCCCCAGCGCCACCAGTGCCCGGGCGATGATATTGACGAATCGCCAAGCGAATTCCTTGAAAGCGGCCGAGTTGCCTTCGCTGGGCAACTGGTTGGCGATACGGGTGGCGACTTCGGTGATGCGTGAGAAGTTACCGATGGCATTGTAGCGAGCCGAGACCTGCGGGAATCCCAGATGGAACATGTAGAAGTCCTTGGTCCGTCCGGCCCGTTTGGCCTCGGCATAGACGCGTCGCAACAAACCCGCATCCCCCTTGGGATCGAAGACGATCACCACGTCTCCGCGGCGGATGTCCTGGGTGATCAGAATCTCGGCCAGCCGGGTCTTGCCGACGCGGGTGGTCCCCAAGACCAGCGTGTGCCCAACTCGCTCGCCAATGTCCATCCACACGTCCTGTTCGTCCGGCTCGACGGCATGCAGGGCCGGTTTTCCCCCAACGGCCGGCAACGGGGCCAGCGGATTCCACCAGGCCCGGACCCGGAGCAACCGCGCCAGTAAACTCAGGATCGGGACCGATTCCCAGGCAACCTCCTTGCGGCGTGCCCACTGATAGAGGGTACCCGGCTGGACGTAACGCTGGACCTCCGGGCGGATGGTATCGCGCAAGCGCTGGGTGTGTTTCTGGGTCCAGCGAAAGCCCCGGCCCAGAAAGAGCTTGCGGCGACTGAGGGGGATCTTGCGCGATCGTACTTTATATATAGGCAGTCGGCGCATGTTGCGTTGGTAGCGCAGCACCCGCCAGGCCTGCCGGCCCCGGATCAGGCCGATCAGGCCCAGTACGGCGCCGGCGCCATAGGCGACACCCGGCGGCATCATCAGCGCCCACGGGGCCAGAATGGCTATCCCTGCCGTCGCAAAAGCCACCAATGTCGACCACAGCTCGACCGGGGGCCGCAGCAAGGCTTCGATGGGATGGGTACTCACTGCTCGATGCCGTGTGCCGAAATCAGCACCGGATAATGCGAGACGCTCAGGGCCTTGGCGATGTCGCTGCCGGACGCGGGTAGGATGGACAGGCCATCGGCCAGTCTGGCGATCGTTCGCAGATCCTCCATCGTCTCGGCCTGCACCAACATCCCGACCGCGCCTATTTCTTTCAACCGCTCGCGGTGCGCCTGCAACCAGTGCCGGGATCGCGACTCGGAACCGATCAGAAAGAACGGTCGCGTGAAGGGTCGATCGTGCGCGCGCGCCTGCACCGGCCCCGGTGTCAGGCCGGGCGATTGGATGGGCAACCAGGCTTTCGGATCGGCGGCACCGAGTGATGGTTTTGCCGGGGGCGGGCTTTGCGGCGGCAGGCCGTCTGCCGATTCAAAAACCTCGAAAAACGGTGCGATGGGCTGAGTATGGCCACTGTCATAGATCACGGTCAGCTCGGCCCGGGCCATGACAGGCGCCAGCAGGCAACCCATGATTATGACCTTCCGGCAATTAAGACTGAATCGACCCATCGTGTTATCCCGCCTGTACGATGCGTTGCCAGTGGGAGACGACACGGCGACGGTACCGGTCGGCCCGGTGGGTATCCGTCGGTGCGTGATAGCAACCCACGCTGGCCCACCAGTCCTGCCGTGTGGCATAACAGCTCAGCAGAATCCCGGCACCGACACGCAAGTTGTGATAGGGATCGAGCGCCTGCCACGGTGTGCCGAGCCGGTTCTGGTGATAACGCCAGTTGACCTGCATCAGGCCGACATCGATGGAGCGCTTCCCCGCTTTCAGATACGCCGTCAATGCCTGCCAGGCCGCTTTCCGGGAATCGAAGAAGTAACCCCGCCCGGCAACGTTCAATGTCCAGGGCCAGGGCCGGAGGGCACCGGCCTGTCCCGTCGGCTTACCGCTTTCCGTGAGTGCCACAGCAAACAGAACACTCTGGGGGATGCCCTGCTCAGCCGCAATCACGCGGTAACCCGCCGGCACGGATTCATCCGCCCTGCTCATGGCAGGCAGCAACAGGACGGCAAATACGATCGGCCAGCTGAAAACACGCATCAACGCCACCATGGGTTACAGATCCGAAACGGGGAGACTTGAGACGTCCTCGCCCCGCCGCCGCAATACGGACGGGACTTCACCTTGCCCCTGGGTCAGTTTGTCGAGGGCGCCGCCCTCATGATTGAGAGTGATCCGCCGGCTGCGTACCCAATCGGGATCGATCTTGTGCGTTGTAGCCCAGTCACGCACCGCAGCATCATCGCCCTTGTCCACATCGGTGAGATAGATATCGATACCGCTGACTTCATCGATCCGTTTTAATAACTTGTTCAGCAGCAGATCGCAGACCGGACAATCCGGGCGTGTAAAGAACAACAGACGGTCTCCGGACTGAAAGGTCTTTTTCGCTTCACGCTTTCCCGGCAACTGGCTGATATCGATCAAAGACATATTCGGATACAGGCGCTTGGTTGCAGCGTCGTAGGCGCGCTGGAACGCAAGGATACGACCGGCGTCTTCATACATGGCGCGTGCCCACACTTCGGCATACCGCTGTCGTTCCGCATCATCGCGCGCATGAATACCGAGTACCTCAATGGGCGATATCGTCGCCGGGCTGATGCTCCCGCGAATGCCCTGCATCAATTGTTTGTAACGGAGCCACTCCGTTTCCGACAAACCCCATAGACGGGCATGCGCCAGATCCGTGGCAGATAAGACGTTCGTGGCTTTGTGCGCGCTATCCTGCCCGGTATTCTTGATCTGGGTCTGTGACAACTCGGCGGCCGTCACAGTGTGTGATGCCACAAGGACACACAGAAGAACAACCGGTTTCCATCGTCTATTCATCGGTGCAGTCTCCTTCACACGTGTCGGTCTTCGGCGCTACCTGATCTCTCTGGCCGGTATAAGGCACCGACAGATCCCGGTAAATCCCGGACTTGTCAGACAGGCACTTAGGCTTGTTGGTCGTGGCACGCACTGAATGTGACACAGCCTGCGTGGCGGATACCGTCATACTGGAAGGTTCGGCGTCATCCTGCTTATCCGCAGTGGCGGACCCCAGCGCAAAACCACCGAAGAGCAACAACACGGCCAATACGATTTCCATTGGTTCTACCTCTGCAATGAAACGGAATGGTGCTGGCCAACCGGCCCTTTGAATTCGACTCGGCCCTTGAGGCGGTCGATGCGTGCCACGATCCAGCCTGACTGCCGCTCTCCCGTCTTCAAAAATGCCACTCGACCTGCCTGGGAGATGGCCACGTAGGTCTCGTCATCCCAAACATCGATGGCATCGACATGAAACGGTGGGATCTTGGCGGGTCGGGGTTTCAGCCTGGCCGCCGGCTTACGCTGGACGACCTTGCGCTTCCGGGTCTCCTTGATGAGGGTATTCAGCCGTGAAATGGCCACATCGATACGCTGACCAAGGGTATGGTTACTTTTTGTGAGATCGGCAACGGCCATGTTGATCTCTCGAACCGTTTCGGCCACGGACGCCAAGCTTTGTTTCACATCCGCACTATGGGCAAGCTGTGCTTCGAAGCCACGGTCGATCCGGCCGGACAGGGAGGTCAGGCTCTGGTCGATCTGCTCGATTTTGTCCTCGGCTATGGCCATCTCTGACTCTGGACGCTTGATCACTTCTTGCGTGGGTGTGCTGGGTTCCGACACCTGGGTGTCATCGGTCGGATTTGCCGGCTGTTGGACGATGAAAAATGACAGCCCGCCAATGGCGATGATGCCGACCACGACGGCAGACAAGACGGATTTGTACGCCACCCGGCGGGACGTTGGCTGTTCCTCTGCCTGATCCCGCTTGGTCGCCTCTTCTGATGGAATGACCGGTTCCGTTTGCTGTTCAGTCGTCATCCTGGGTTACCTCCACATCCGCTTTGCTAACGGTCTCATGGGCGGCCACCGGCTCGGGGTCACAACGCGCGAAGGTGATCAGGCGGTGGACGGGATCCTGTATCAGATGGAAGGCCGGGCCTGCGAGTGTCTCCAGCGCATCGCGCAAGGTCATCGGCCCAAGGTGGCGATGCACGGCCGGCAACGATAGTGTAAACAACGCGAGGGTATCCGGCTCGGTAGATTCAACGGCAGCCAGCCGGTAACCACTGCGCTGCAGGAGATACCGCACTGCCTCTCCGATGGTCTGGATCCGCGCCGGCAACTGGACGGTCACGGTCGTTGTCAGAAGCTCGGCTTGCGCCTGGGTCGGCGTCGCGGACAACATCGAATAGCGGCCTGTCTGGATATCGCTTGCATGAAGGTCCACGCTGGCGACGGTACAAACGCCGGCGATACAGATCGCCGTTGCCGCAACCGGGTGCGTGGGATGAAAGATGGATCGTTTCATAATGAGTTCGGCCTCAGTGGTTTGGTACAACCTGGCCGGCATCATGACGGTGCGTTCGGGTGCTGGAAATGGATAATCCATTCTCAACGGCGCATCGTTTTCGTACCTGTGTTCACGTCCCGCAATACACATTATGTGTAGCTCTCCATAAAGCCTATTGTGGTTAGCTAGTGATTATGTGAAGTTGCCGATCAATACGCCGTAGAATCCATCACTTACCTCCAAATTACTGCACATAATATTTCCGCTAAGTTGAAGAGTGGCCATTTGGTCATCAGTCAACGACGGAGAATTATGTATGAAATTCCACCGATCCAAAGCCAAACAATGCCCGCTGAACGAGTTGATCTTCAGCGCGCTGAGCCAACTCCAGGTTCTTCGGTACAACCCGCGGTCAATACGCCGATACCAGACCGTCTGGCGGAAGTTACTCATCTACGTCCAACAGCGTGACTATAAGGGCCCGTTGCGAGAGCAGCTCATCGACGATTTCCTAGACCATCACGATATTGATCCAAGATTACCCGTTGGTACGAACAAGGGCTGGAAACTCCACGCCGAATACGCGATGACGATACTGTGGCACTATTCTCGATTCGGGTATTTTGAACGATGCAAGCAGGAGTTGAGTCATCTCAAGATACCTGCTTCCATGCGGAAGAGCTTCCAGGAATACAAAACGTACTGTGAAGTAGAACGCCGACTGAAACCTGTCACGGTAGAGCAGTACATGCGGCAAGTTCTCTTGTTTCTGGATTTTCTATCGAAGCGCAATATTAAACACTTTAACGAAATCCGCCCGGAGGACCTCTCCGACTTTGTCTATTCCTTGTCACGCTACCGTCGCAAAACGGTCTCTTCGATGGTGTCTGACGTCCGTGGTTATCTTCTGTTTCTGTTTTACAAGGGCAAAATATCGCGTGACTTTAGTGTCTGTTTACCGAGTGTCTGCCCACCGGATAAAGGCACGATTCCGTCTGTCTGGGAGAAAGAGCTGTTAGCGCAGTTACTCGAGAAAATTGACCAGCGCTCACCGCGAGGAAAGCGAGACTATGCCTTGATACTCCTGGCAGCTCGATTGGGCCTACGTTCAATGGACATCAAGACGCTGACGCTCGATCAGATCGATTGGGACGCTGAGACGATCACCATCAACCAATCCAAATCCGGCATGAGGCAACAGCTGCCATTGACTGATGAGATTGGCACCGCCCTGATTGACTATCTAAAGCATGTGCGGCCAGAGAGTCGTTACCGAGAGGTGTTCCTGAAGCTACGAGGCCCCTTCAAACCGTTTAGCGATGAGAATCACTTGCATGCCATTGTCCGACATTGGCGCGCGGTGGCCGGTATACGGTTTAGAAGTCCCCAGAAACATGGATTGCACTCCCTGCGTCACACCTTGGCGACGCGCCTCCTAGAGGAAGATGTCCCGTTCTCTCTGATCGCTGACATCCTGGGGCATGCGTCGATGAACACCACCATGATTTACGCCAAGGCCAGCGTCGAGTCGTTACGTGAGGTGGCACTGTCAATACCGGAGGTGGAAGATGTCCAATGCGCGTAAGAATATCCGTTATGAAGGTCCGTTGGCCTCATTCATGGAACGGCTGGTTCGCGAGAAAAAGGCTAGCGGCTACCAGTACAGCACGCCAGCCTGGGTCCTCAAGGACCTCGACAGCTTCCTGTGCGAAAAAGATGCACCTGCTAACGAGCTACCGAAGGCTCTGGTAGATCAGTGGTTGTCACTGAAGCCTGAAGAACGGCCATCTACGGTTCAGAGGCGAATTATTCTTGTTAGGCAATTGGCCAGGCTCATGAAACGTCTGGGGTATGCAGCTTATGAACCGCCCAACGGTATCGGGCCCCGTCGGTCCTACAAGTTCTCACCCAGAATATTGAGCCACGCCGAGGTGCAGAAACTCATTCAGGCCATTGACGGCCTGCCCCACAGCAAGAAAACACCACATCGTCATCTCATCATGCCGGAGTTGTTCCGATTGCTCTATGGCTGTGGCTTCCGGTTGTCAGAGGTCCTCGCCTTGAGAGTCCGTGATGTGGACCTTCACCAAGGCGTCATCACCGTCAGGCAGAGCAAGTTCGGTAAAGACCGCCTGGTGCCGCCCACAATCGCCTTGGTCGAGCGTTTGCGACGTTACGTTGAGGCAATGGAGAAGCGGACCCTGCCCACGCGGACCGAGGAATCCTACTTCTTCCCGTCAACGGCGAATACCGGCTGGTCCAGCTCGACCATCTACATGATCTACCGACAGGCCCTGTATCAATGCGACATTCCACATCGCGGGCGGGGTAAAGGCCCCCGGATACACGATCTGCGCCATACGTTCGCCGTACATCGATTGCTGCACTGGTACGAAGAGGGCGCCGATTTGAATGCAAAGCTGCCGTTCCTGGTCGCCTATCTGGGGCACAAGGACTTTACTGGGACGCAGAAGTATCTGCACCTCACCGCCGAGTTGTTCCCGCACTTGGCGAATCGAATGAACGAACAGTTTGGCGGCGTCATTCCGCCGGAGAGGTGATCATGAAACCTACAACATTGTCTGCCCATATAAGCAACTTCCTCAGCCATTATCTCGGCTGCCAGCGCGCTCTGAGCCCCAACACGATTAAGGCATATCGTGATGTGATCGTCATCCTGCTACGGTATTGCCGGGACAAAAAGGGGCTCGCGATTGAGCGGTTGGAACTTCAACATCTGGACGCTGAGTTAGTAGATAACTTCTTGGCCTACCTTCAAAACGGAAGGGGTTGCTCGATCCGGACGATCAATCAGCGCCTGGCGGTTATCCATGCGTTCTTCCGCTATGTGCAAGTCGAAGAGCCTGATTATATGCTCCAGTGCCAGCGTATCATCGCGATCCCGCTGCGCCGATTTGCCCGCAAGGAAGTCGGCTATCTATCCCGTGATTACTTGGCCGCACTATTGGCACAGCCTGACTTAAGCCAACCCGCTGGGAGAAGAGATGCCGTACTCCTCAGTGTTCTCTACGATACGGGGGCGCGTGTCCAGGAAATCATCGACATGACGCCGGGCGATGTCCGCTTGGAAGCCCCGGCACAGATCAGAATCCTGGGTAAAGGACAAAAAGTGCGTGTCGTACCACTGATGGAAAATACCGTGCGGCTTCTGCGACAGTACATTGATGAAAATGCACTGGCATTGCCTGAGCACTACGATCAACCGCTGTTCCGAAACAGGCAGGGTAATCCATTAACTCGCGGTGGCGTCAGATACATCCTGCAAAAACACCTGAAGAAGGCACAAGAAAGCCAGACTACGTTCACACAGAAGGTCACACCCCACACCCTGAGACACACCAAAGCAATGCACCTGGTCGAGGCAGGTGTCTCATTGGACATCGTTCGTGACTTCCTGGGTCACGCTGACATCCAGACGACTGAGCTGTATGCCCGGGCTAACCTTGAAATGAAGCGTGCTGCGATTGCGAAAATCAGTCCGACGCCCGTGCCCGTCGTTCCGAAGTGGAAGGAAAACAAAACGCTACTCGAGTGGTTGCAGCAGCTCTAGAGGACATAGAAATGAATAGATCTAACCGTGGTCCACCGTCCGGTCATGGGATGTTATGTGAAGTATCTGATCCGTAAGACTCTGATTATGAGGTAGTCTATTCGCCAACTTCACATAACTACTTCCTGAATCCGTGATTTAAATTTATCAAAACGACATCCCCGGCAAGCACTGCAATTTCATTGATCAGGAAATGGCTGAGCGCGAATGCGCAACGGCCTTGTGGAAAACAGGGTTTGTATTTTGATG
>Ga0256829_1000556_pt1 | contig 36505 bp, 36 predicted proteins | sample 131447metaG_FD_185979 | JGI IMG/M metagenome (GOLD analysis project Ga0256829, IMG submission 185979) | Hydrothermal vent microbial communities from Lau Basin, Pacific Ocean - 131-447 | ecosystem: Environmental > Aquatic > Marine > Hydrothermal vents | place: Pacific Ocean: Lau Basin | collected... | reverse complement strand
CTAATGATGGAAATAACCAAATAATCATTCTCTTTTAGATAAATTATCCTGTAGTTTCCGGCTCTTTTCCTGAATTTGCCTTTGTGTTTCCCTTTAAGTGCTTTATCATTGGAAAAGTTACCATCCCGCAAATCCAGAATCTTTGCAGATACAATTTTTTGTGCCTGTGAGTCTAATTTTAAAAACTCTTTCTCCGCATCTTTGTCGAACGCTATTTTATACATCGATCCCGGCTTTTTTGAACACTTCTTCCAGTGGTACCAACGTACTCTTCCCCGATTTGAGGTTGTCTATTCGCTTATCAGCAACCATCTCATCCAGTCTGTCAAAATAGAGTTCGATCGCTTTTTCAATCAAACTTGTTCTTGTTTTGTCCAGTTCGGCAGCATACTCATCAAGTGTTTCCAACGTATCTTTTTCCAATCTAATATTTATCGCTTGTTTCATAATGATTAAACCTTTTACTTTTTGTAGATACAATTGTAGTGTACTTATAGCGCATTGTCAAGACTTTTCCGCTTGTACAATGCTCTGCATGGGAGTATATATGGGAGTTTTAGATGGTGTGGATGTTTTATATGCAAAGTTTAGGTATGCATCCCCACGCAGGAGCATGGGGACGAGTTGTCAAACCTTAGCCATAAGCATTTTGTCTGTGCCTAAAATCAGTTATCACAATCAATACTTTTTCATCTTCAATGAGATAAAAAAGTCTATAGTTTCCGACCCTATATCTATAATATCCTTCAAATTTACCTTTGAGTTTTTTTATGTTTGTTCCAAAATAGGGATTTGATTTGAGTTGAGGATAGACGATGTTTACGATCTTGTCGTATAGATTGGGATCTATTTGTTGTTTGATTTTTTGAAAATTTTTTGTCTCGGCTATCTTAAAATCATACAATATCATACGCTCCGTTTTTTGCTTCTTGTAGCCCGATTTCCAGGTTTTTGACCAACTCTTTGTCGTTTAATATTTCATCCATCTCTCTATCACTGACATACTGAGAAGATGTTAAGTATTGTAGTGTTGCATATTCGATAAAGTTGGAAATATTTCTTCGCTCTCCATCCGCAGCTCTTTTTATCATCTGATAAATCTCGTCATCAACTCTCATTGTTACAGTTTTCATAGAAACGGCTCCTTGAATATATTTATTTACATTGTATTCAAAAATATTCATATTGTCAATATATTGTATTGGTCGACAACATATGGCACTCGGGATGGTTTTCTATTAGATATTGTACCGGAGTTTTCATTTTAAGACTGTGATGAGGAATTTGGGTGTTATATTTAATGAGCCAATCAGCCAGATATTCATTGAATAGTTCCGTATCGGTAAAGAGCAAATCTTCATAGTAATCGACAAATTGTTCTTGAATAGTGCGATTAAATCTTTCATTATGCGCATTCATTTTAGGACTTCTGGGGTATGTCCAGTAGTGGGTTAGTTTTTTCTCCTGAAGCAGTGCATCAAACTCTTTCATAAATTCCGAGCCGTTATCGGATAGAATGGCAAAAGCTTTAGGTTGTGCCGTAATGGTCACATCACCTATTACGCCATCAATCAGCGCTTCAAGTACCCTTCTGGTATGCTTGGAGTGTTTGGAAGGGAGTGCTACAGCAAAAGCGATACGACTATTGGGATCAACAAGTGTCATAATATATCTTCTAATTCCGTTAGAGACCTTTTGTATGGTATCTACTGCCCATAGATGCATCGGTTTGGCTTTAAGGTTTTTAGGCTTTCTGTTTTTGAAGGTACGCTTTTTGGGTTTGATTTTCCCATTGCGGTCAATACGCAAAGGGGTGATCCTCATTTTGTCCTTATCCTTGGCAATGATTCTGCCTATGGTCGATTCGGAAGGAAGGGAAAGGTTGTGTTTGTCGCACCAAGGCTTGAGCAGATGGTGCAACTTGGCTTTGCCGATGTTTGGATAGCACTCTCTAAGTCGTTTTATCTCAGTAACGATCTCTTTGGATACCGCAGATTGACGTGGATGTTTGGGTGTTTTGGATTTGGGCTCTAATGACGTAATAGTGTTGCCTCCTTTTTGAAGGAGTGCTTTGTATCGGTAAAGCGTTCGTTTGCTGATCTCAAAGGCTTCAAGGGTTGCATTTAGTCCATACTTCTCATAAAATAGAACGATCTTGTATCTTGGTTGTGCTTCTTTGCTTGCCATATCATAACGATAGCAATAATAGGCAAATCTTTCAAACCCTCTAATACCATGAAACAGATAATCTGTTTGCATCTTTTACTCCTTTATGGAGTGCCAGATGTTTTTGAACTTATGCATATATGAATATGGTTTATTCCTTCTCGCTCCCATGCTCTGCGTAGGAGTGTATATGAGCGTTCTGATAGAGTGGAGGTTTTTTATATGTAAGATTTGAGTATGCATCCCCACTCAGGAGCATGGGGACGAGTTAAGATAATTAGGTTTGTACAGTAGTATTTGTGACTATGACGATAATCACCCTACACCTATGTCCTTATCTTGGCTTGAATAAACAAGATTATCATTATCACCGTGCCCCTTTATCCCACCTATGTCCTTATCTTGGCTTGAATAAACAAGATTATCATTATCACCGTGCCCCTTTATCCATTTATCTTAAATATTTACAATTAGTATTAATATTTACCAAGTCAATAAAATCATCATTATTTAGATTATCATCTAATCCTACTTTGAATGTGGCATTACTTGAATAAAAAATATCATAATGATTTTTAGGATGAGTATCTCCACTTTCATGTTCTTCATCATAATCATAACGAATATATCCATCTTCCATTAAAAGTAACTCTCTCAAAAGTTCCCAAAAATCCTCACCACACTCATCTTCTGCGTTACAGATTGGTTCAATAAAATCTAAACTACATTGTGCTTTAAATTCATCACATGTTATTGTTGAAAGTACTTTAGAAATAAGTTGAGAATTTACTTCTATTGTACTGTTAAAAACTATTTTGTATTGACCATCTTCTTCTAAAAAATGAAATGGGAATACAATAGAGTAATATTTATTTTTAGAAAAGAAAAAAAGACGACTCATTTTGTCAATATATAAAATAACTTTTCCCATAGAATCTTCATCGTGAATAACAAAATCAGGGTCATTTTGAAGTAAAATATATCTTGTAATCTCCATCAATATTTCAATTATATGAGCTTTTGTTTTCACTCTATACATAGGAAAAACCTTGTTATAAATAACTGAACTTAAATTAAAAGAGTATTGTTTCATTTACAAAAATTTCTATTTTTTTCAATATAGTATTTTGTCTGTTCTTCGTCGAACTCTTCTATTTCAAAATCAATTAATCCTTTTTTTAGTTTTTTTCTACAATTTTGAGGAATATTCAGAGTATCAAAAATTTTATTTAAAAATTCATCATAAGATATAGTTCTTTCTTCCTTCATTTTTATTACAGTTTGCCTAATGTTCTCCTTTTCTTCGTCTGTTGGTTCTGTTGTTTGAATACATCTTTGCGAGTTAATAATATCTAGTCCTTTTTGCTGAATCTCTATACCATCATCATTCGTAACTAATAAATAAGATTGTATAAAACTTCTTGTTAACATTGTGTAGAGACTATTTCGATATCTATACCCATCTTTAATTTTCCCAGTCAAACATATAACAAATGGGAATTCTAATCCCTTAACATTGTTTCTGTTAGATATAAAAATTGTATTATCTACTTGAGATTTTGTATCATGTGCTCTATTCACTTCCCAACCTAAATTTTCAGAAATTCTATAGCCTAACTTATCAATAAATTCATAAATACTCTTATTGTCATCTACAATTATAATTGCTATATCATCAGGTTCTACTGTTGGATTTTCATCTTTTATTTTTTTTAAGAGATTAACTATTTGAGTAATAGAAGTTTGTTTTTCTATTATCATACTTGGTACTTCTTCTTGTTCTAAATCTTCAAATCTCCTGATTGGATCTCTAGTTAAACACATTTTTCTATCTGATTCTCTCTTAATTGTATATCCTATTTCTTTCCATTGTTCATCAGATAACCAATTCAGTTTTTTATCTTCAAAAAGTCCCATACCTAATGCATGAGCAAACATTAATGTACGAGGATCTGTTCTATAACATCTATTTAAAACAATATCAACCTCCAGTTCATCATCACCAGTATTGTCCCAAATATCTTGGAAAATATCTCCTGCAATATATACTTGTTTCTTTGTTACTTTTTCACAAAGTTCAAAAAATTCTTTAGGAAAATCTTGTCTTTCATCTATTAAAACATAATCAAATGCATACCTAAATTCATCATTATCTTTAATTTTATCAATATATTTTAAAGCTTCAGTAAAAATTTCTTTATATCCTATACCATAACGATATCTCATAAATGGAATATTATAAAAATCACAAATATAGCTATAAATACCTGTATTTGGATACTTTTCTGAACCCCAAGCTATATTAACCCATAATCGTTCATTCCATTCAATCTGTTTCTCAACTTTCATAAAATCAAAAAACTTAGGAATACGATCTTTTAGATTCTTTGCTAAAGTTTTATTATGACAAGTAAAAAATATTTTTGTATCATCATCCTTGATATATAATTCTTTTAATTTATGCAACAATAGCTCTGTTTTGCCTGTTCCTGATAAACCTTGTATTGAAACTATTTTCTTCTGAAAATCCTTATAAATAAATCTTGTTTGATCACCATCAAAAAGAATAATATTTTTCTTGACTTTTTCTAAAAGTGTTTCTGGTGCATCTACTCCAACTTTTTTAATATCATTAATACTACCTATTAGAAGTGATATTAAAAGTTCAACTTTTCTTCTTAAATTTGAATCAGTAATTGCATGATTACTTAAAAAATCATTAATGTTTGTTGGTATATTTTCTTCATAGCAAATTAATTCACTTTTCCATTTTCTAGGTCTTCCAATATGTTGTTTATAGTTATATTTATCAGACAATGAACTTAAATCTTCAATAAAATCTTCGCAATATTCTTCAAATTCATCTTTATTGTTTTTTAAATCTAAAAAAATTATTTTATGTTTAGGAGATAGAATTACAAGAGCATTATGTTCATATTCATATTGATACTTTTGTTCACTTAAAGGTGCTGTAATCAAATATAACTGTTCAGTTGGATTATCTAGTGCATATTGTTCCAATAACCTTATTATCTCTCTGTTATTATCATTTTCTTTGACTTGATTAAAGAATAAACTATTTGCCATAATGCTACCTTATTCATAAATTTACTCATTATATCTAATGATTTGTCAAATATATATTTAACAGCGGGTGTTCAGGCCCACGCTCCCGTTGTCTTGGTAGGCAAAGCGTCCGAGGCAACAATGTAATTCAAGAAACATTATAAGCAGATTACTCTTAAACCTCATGACCAACCACAAACTCCCTAACCACCTTCCCCACATACCCCAAACAACACTGCCCACTGGGAGCGTAGCATCTTATATGTGTAATGCCGTCTCATCGGCTTTCTATAAGCCATGCAAAGGTACAATTGCGTTGTCAGTGTCCTCATCGCTTAACTGGATAAAGCAGGGCCCTCCTAAGGCCTAGCTGGGGGTTCGAGTCCTCCTGGGGACACCACCAAGTTATGCTACAATAACAGAACTTATTTTGAAAGCTCCGCCCATGAAAAAAATCATACTTGCCATTCTCCTTTTTTTTGCTCTGATCTACTGGATACTCACTGCCTATTTTTCTGATGTCATTATCAACAAATACCCGGACAAAGAGAGTGTTGTCAAGGAAAAAGTCATCGAAAAAGGGTGGATTCCCGGCTTGCTGCCTGACTCTGCATACAACATTGAAGAGACACACGACCTTGACACCAACCAGCTTTTTGGGCGTTTTTCCTATAAACCTGCTGATGAAAAAATGCTGATGGAGGCACTCAAGCCCTACAATGACCGCAACAGCACCTACCGATGGGGAAACTTTCTCTTCAAAGTAGATACTAAAGCCCATACCGTCAAATTCAGAAACCTGCCCGGCACACCGCTTCCAAAACATAATCACACAGAAAAAGAGAACTAACCATGTATATCCTCAGTGACCGCATTCATTACCGTGAAAACATTGACATCAACATCGATGCGCAACAAATCATCTTTACCCACATCGACAACCCTGAAATCAATGCATGGCTGAAAGCACACAACTTTCCGGAAAGTTTCCTGGAAGATATTCACAACGAAGACCAGACCATCACTTTTGAGCAGAGCCGACATTTCAAGATGATCATCCTCAAATATTTCAGCCCGGATGAAGAGGATGAACTGCTCTATAACGACAATAATGTCGCATTGGTTATCGGGGAAAACAAATTCATTTTTCTCAGTGACAATGAACATATTATCAAAAACATTATTTCACACCTTTACAAGCGGCATGAAGAGAGAGATTCACTGGAATATGTCACCTACAATGTTATCGATATTATGGTAGACCACACCATGGGTGTCGTGGACAGACTCGATGACAGACTTGAGGCGATTGAAGACAATATCTTCTCCGAAGAGATTGAAGAGAAAGAGATTCAAAAGCACCTCTATTTCGCCAGACGTACCCTCAACCGCATTGCCAAACTGTCGGTACAGTCCAATGATGCGGTGAACAAAGTTTACAACCACTATCCGCTGGAGACACGCCAAAAACTCAAATATGAGTTCATCGACCTCAAGGAACACCTGGCCTTTCTCATCAACGAATCGAAAACCTATCTTGACCGTACCGGCTATCTGCAAAACCTGCTGATGGGCTTTTTGAGCAACAGGATGAACCAGGCAATGCAGCGCCTTGCAGCTATTTCACTTATCTTCCTGCCTCTGACCTTTATTGTCGGCAACTACGGTATGAACTTCAAGAATATGCCTGAACTCGACTGGAAATACGGCTACTTTATCATCTGGGGACTCAATATCGTCATTGCCTGGCTCATCTTCCGGTGGCTCAAAAAGCAAAAGTGGATCTGATCTACTCGTCGCTGTAGGCAGTCACGTTGTAGGCTGCAACCATGCCGTCTGAGCTGAGGCACTCTTTTTCAAAGAAGGCAACGATCTCTTTTCTCTGACAATGACGTTCAAAATCTTCTACACTTGCCCATGCTTCGTTGAATACAAAAGGCATACTCTCTCCGGTTGCAAACGGATTTTCAATCTGCCTGGTGACACGGTAGTGCAGACACCCCTCCTCCCGAAGTGTATCAGGCTCAAGTGCTTTGAGAGTTTCAAAAAGTGCATCGTACATCCCCTCTTTGGGTGTAAATTGTGCAATGCAGTAGAGTATTTTTGACATCATCTATCCCTTTTATATCTTTATTTCCCGAAATCATACCATACTTTCTACTCTCCTTTACCATTCTTTGCTATACTTTCCCCACTATCATATTGAGAAGGATTAAATGATGAATTTTAATATAACCACTTCACCCCTGAGTGAAATCAAAGCCGATGTCGAGATCGTTATTGTCATCGACGGAAACCTGAAGCATACATTTGTCAAAGACAAAAAAGTACTTAAAAAAGCAGGCTTTACTGGTGCGCAGAATGAAGTATGTCATCTGGTAGACAAAAAACGCCTCTATGTCGGTGCGGAAAACCTCAAGGGGGCGGCTATACGCCCTGCCGTAGCGAGTGCCATCCGTTCACTCATTGGGAAAAAAGCTTTCAAGCGTGTCAAGATCGCCACTTATGTAAGCCATCCGCGCTGTTCAGCCTCTATCCGTGCGATGGTTGAAGGCATTATCCTCGGGAGTTACACCTTTACCGAATACAAGAGCAAAAAGAACAAGTGTCCTGTCAAAACAGTTGATATTTCTCTTGAAGGGTATGAAGCCCATGAAATCAGCATGGAAACTGCCGCCCGTGCTGTCCATAACGGTGAGATCGTTGCATCAGCAACCAACTACACCCGAAATATCGTCAATACCCCGCCGGATGATTTTTACCCTGAAACCATGGCAAAGCAGGCAAAGAAACTGGCCAAAGAGCTGGGGCTTGGCTGCACTGTTCTTGATGTTAAAGCGTTGAAAAAAGAGAAAATGCACACACTGCTTGCCGTCGGACGTGCGTCCCGTCATGAACCCAAAGTCATCCATCTCAGTTACAAACCCAAAAACCCTAAAAAGGTCATTACACTTGTGGGAAAAGGACTTACCTATGATTCAGGCGGGCTGAGCCTGAAACCGGGTGATTTCATGGTAACGATGAAAGCTGACAAGAGCGGTGCTTCTGCGGTGATCGGGGTTATGAAGGCCGTCGCGGAACTTGAACTCGATGTGGAAGTACACGGCTTCCTGGGCATGGTGGAGAACATGATCGGTGGTGATGCTTACAAACCCGATGATGTACTGACTGCGAAGAACGGCAAAACCATTGAGGTACGCAACACCGATGCCGAGGGAAGGCTGGTACTTGCCGATGTGCTTTGTTACGCGCAGCAGGAGGTCAAAGCCGACTACCTGCTTGACTTTGCCACCCTTACCGGTGCGTGCGTGGTAGGTGTAGGCCATTATACTTCAGGTGTGATGGGCTTTTGTGACGATGTCAAAACCAAAGTCAGACAGCAGGCGAAAATTGCCGGAGAGCTTGTGACACCGCTTGACTTTAACGACTACCTTAAAAAGACACTCAAAAGTGAGATTGCGGATATCTGCAATATCTCCAACACCCGTTACGGCGGAGCCATTACGGCGGGGCTTTTCCTCAGTGAGTTCATCGATGAAGACCACAAAGAGAAGTGGGCGCATATCGATATTGCCGGTCCTGCTTTTGTCGAGCACGTATGGGGAGAAAACCCAAGCGGTGCGTCCGGTGCGGGTGTACGCATGACTGTCCGCTTTCTTGAAAGTCTTGCAAAAGAGAGTGCCCACTAAGGCACTTGACTGCATATGCCGTCTGGTATATGCAGTGACAACACATCCCACCCGACTTGGCATTTTGCCCAAAAAAATATCTTCTATATGCCCTTATCTTCTTTTGCTCTTTCCTATAGAATTATCCTACTAAACGGAAAGGATACTGCAATGTCACATTACATTGAATATACAGAGAAAGATGAAGTTTTTTTCAAACTTGCAACATTGCGCCATCTTGGTCTTTTTGACGAAAGTGTCCTGACATGTGCAGAATCGTATGTAAACAGATACTTTGCACTTCAGGAAGAAGGAAATACGGGGAATGACATATCTGTTCAAACCTTGCTGTACGACATGGAACAGATGGAAATCTTACCGCAGATACTTGTCAAAGGGCTGCTTTTCGACCCTTATATGAAAAGATGTACACTACTTTAGTTTCCCGTGTTCTCTTGCCATGCTTTTAAAGCGGCTCTTCTCCTCGATGGAAGCAAAACCGTTCGCCGGTATGTAGTGAAAATATGGATGTTTGTATAGCATAATGTCTTCGCCAAGAGGAATAATTTCGTCAATATCATCCCAGTTCCAGTGTACCTTCTTATCATGCGCATCGATGGTAAAGCCGTTGTCGTCCACTTCCATAGTAATGGTTTTGTTTTTGAACGGGGATGTTTCAAAGGAGGCTTTGGCACGATACTTTGCAATGGCCTTTTTACCATAATACCAGTAAAACAGGACAATCGTTGAGAAGATGAGCAGTCCGAAACCACCCTGCTTCATTGCCGCTACGACACCAAACTGCGCCAGCGCGATGAAAAACCAGCCGATGTAGCGTTTAGCCGAGTGTTCGAACTGGTAGCGGTAGGAAGCGTCAAAAAGACGTTTGACATTCTGGGCATCCCACCGGTAGGAGATGCGTACAGGCTCAGACATGCTCTTCACACTCTTCGATGATCAGGTCAGCGCGTTTGATACAGCCGTTTTCTTCGAGCCGGTCTATCATCTTCAGCGTCTTTTCGTACAGTGTTTCATACTCTGCACTGAAGTGCGCATATTTCTTCTGCTCTTTTTTGGCATAGATGTAGGCTGCAACAATAGAGAGTGCAAAAAAGCCGTAAATCCACCACTGCCAGGTTTTAAGGTCAAGCAAAACAATGAAGTATTGCACAGAAAAGAGCACAAAGAACTCTACCGAAAAGATAATGACCAGTGTGGCACTCTGCTCGAAGTCAAGCGTATACTTCTCGATCTCCCGCAGTCTTGCAAGGTTGTCATTGACTGCTTTGGCCTCTTCTTTGCACGCATCATCAAGCGCTTCAATATCAATATCGCGAATATGAATGTTGCTGATGTTGTACTCGACGTTGAGCTGCTTGTAGGCTTCAAGAATCTCTGGATGGGTTTGGATGATCTCTATGATCTCATCTTCGCTGAGGCGTTTTTTGCCTGCGATATGCTGTACGTCCTGCAAAATAAGGTCATACAAACCAACGTTTTTGATTTCAAGTGCAACACGCTCAAGGTGTATCAATGTTTCTCCTTTGTTGCGACCGGGGTAATCCCCGGCCGTATCAAGACTACTTTGCAAAGGCCGGGTCATCTGCCGGCTCCAATTCTTCGTCTATGCCGTATGAAGGCGTAGGGTCCTTTGCCGGCATGAAAATACCGACAAGTCCCTTGATCCCTACAGACATTACAATGTTGTAGAGGAAAATCGCCCATGCCGCAAGCAGCATCGTACCACAGATCGCGGCGAAAATCATCAGCGGGTTGAATTCGCCATGCACGTAGAGGTGACGTCTGAGCATACCGTCAAGCCCTGCCATCCCCATGAAAGCACCCATACCGATACCCCCGATAAGGTGGAGCCAGAAGTGGAGGTTGGAAAGCTTGTGCGAGTAGAGCTTGGTGTTGTTGGTGACAATAGGCCAGAGTACATATACCGCTGAGTAGAGTGTCATGTAAAGCCCTACAATGATGGCGATGTGTACGTGCGCACCGATGATCCACTGTGTATTGTGCAGTACACGGTTAAGCCCCATATCTGCCTGGATGATCCCTGCCGGTACAGCCAGACCAAAGCCTACCAGACCGCCAAGGAGGTACTTGAGCTCCATTGTCATCTTCAGCGGTCTTGCCTTCCAGAGTGTTACGAGTGTAATGAAGAGTGCGAGTCCCTGTGTGAGCAATTCGAATGCGGTAACCATCTCGCCTGAGATGAGCTTCATCATTTCAGGCTGCGGCTGGTCTGAGAGCAGGTGGTGAGACCATACCATCCATGAAACCAGCAGTTCGAGCATCAAAGCAGCACGCGCAACGTTTTCCATAAAGAGCTTCTGACCGGTAATGAGCGTAGCAAGCAGGTACCATGAACCCGCTACATAGATGAGTACCAGACCGTCGGCAACAAGGTCAAGCCCCCACCAGAACCAGTTCTTGTAAAGCAGCGCATCGATGGCGTTCATATCCCAGTGCAGCCCGCCAAGGTCGGCGATGAGATAGATGAGTACTAAAATTCCCGCTCCGAGAATAACGACTGCATCGAGGAATGTATCGACCGTACCACGGAAGATAGCAACGACCGGCAGTGCCAGTGCAGGCTCTTTGGAGTATGGCGGCTTGCCTCTGAGTTTGTTCATGAGGTTGAGCATTCCGTCGACACCGAAACCGGAGATAAGCAGCTCTTTGGTCGTTTTGTCTTTGTGCACCCCTACTCTTGCGAATATAGTCGCATAGATATTATAGATGAACCCGAACGTTCCAAACATAATAAGTGCCACTCCAACGATGAATACGATGCCCCCTACTTCACTGAACTGTCTTGTATCGACAGGCAGCGGCCAGTAGAGCGTGTAAAGCGGTGCATAGTGCCAAGCAAACGCAGCAAACCATGCCATTGCCGTACCAGCAGTAATGAGCCCCCATGTCCAGTTGGCAAGCTTGATGCTGTAAAGCGGCTTTTTTGTCAGGTATGGCACCAAAAAGGTAAACGCGCCGAAGACCAGCTGATAGGTTGACCCGAAAATACCGACAATAGGGTGTGCGGTCATAATGGAAAAGAAGTGGTCAGGATGGAAGAACATTTCCGGAATAGGTGCAACCTCTTTTCCTGTTTCCACCATACGCATGATCATTCCCTCAATTGCAACCAGCCCATAGAAGAGAAAGGCCATAACAACCGCTCTAAGCGTCACTTTCTGTAGTGCATTAAGGCTGTCGGGATCAAAATTCGTCCCGCTTACCAGGTTTTCTTTCCAACTCATTGTTTACCTCCTTTTTCACATCCGACCACTTTCATGAAGTGTTTGACGAACATCAGGTCATTGCCCTCTTCATCATACTGTTTCGGACCGGAATACTCCGTAGATGTCAGATCGAAATCACCGTTGTGGTTGAATGTCCAGTAGATATCATTGTTATGACCCGGATCGACCTGCATCTGCATTACCATCGTACGATCCTGTCTAAAGAGACCGAAACCGTATGTCAAATCATCACTGGTAACATCAAATGCGATGGTCTGTCCACACTGTACGACAATGGGAAGTTTGGGCAGACGCCACTTGTGATTGTCTACCTCTATGTTGTAGCGTGCATCAGGCTTGATGTTGTGACGCATAATATCCTGCGATACCCATGGAATGGCATTATAGGTAAAGATGTGGTGTCCTACCCCCATAATGACCAAAAATGCCATATAGCCGTAAAAAGGTATGCGTACGATTGATTTAGCTTTCTCTTTTCGTCCCAGATTGTACCCAAACCACGCCACGATTGAAATGATCATAAACGCGTAAATGGTATATACAACCCAGTGAAAAGAGAGCAGTTCCAGTGAATTGGAAAACGTCATAGTTCTCTCCTCCTAAATAATTTTACGGCCTTATTTTATAGGAAGCATGAAGGTAAAAATATTGATCTGTGTCAAAAGTATTAACATGATTATGATTAAAAAATAATCAATGTCGTGTATATTTATTTGTATGGATTATAACTTTGATTAAAAATGATACAGAGGGAAATAGAGAAGAAAGGGGAAGAACCCGGACGGGTTCCCTCACCTTAGGAGATGTTGACGACGATCTCGCCGTTTTGGACGTCGAACTCGACGCTGCTGCCCTCGACGACTTTGTCTTCAAGGATAAGCTCGGCGAGTCTGTCCTCGACCACTTCGTAGAGTGCTCTTTTAAGCGGTCTCGCACCGTAGACCGGGTCGAACCCTGCCTCGGCAATGTAGGCTTTGGCAGCCGGTGTAAGCGTAATGGTAATATCACGCTCTGCAAGCTTTTGCTGGATACCTCTGAAAAGGATATCCACAATGTTGGTGATCGCATCCAGATCGAGCGGATTAAAGATCACAATGTCGTCCAGACGGTTGAGGAACTCCGGTTTGAAGTGGAGTTTCAACTCGTCGTTAACTGCCTTGCGTCTGTCTTCAGGATCTTTGAACTCCATGATCTTGTCTGACGCAATGTTAGAGGTCATGATAATGATGGTGTTCTTAAAGTCCACCGTTACCCCTTTGTTGTCTGTCAGACGTCCGTCATCGAGCACCTGAAGCAGTGTGTTGAATACATCCGGATGCGCCTTCTCGATCTCATCGAAGAGTACGACAGAGTACGGCTTTCTTCTGACCGCTTCGGTCAGCTGACCACCCTCATCGTACCCGACATATCCCGGAGGTGCACCAACCAGTCTGCTGGCCGCGTGCTTCTCCATGTACTCACTCATATCGATACGGATGAGCGACTTCTCACTGTCGAAGAGGAACTTCGCCAGTGTTTTGGCAACCTGTGTCTTACCGACACCCGTTGGTCCAAGGAACATGAAGCTTCCGATCGGTCTGTTGGTATCGCTCAAACCTGCTTTGTTACGCTTGATAGCACGTGCAACAGCTTTAAGCGCCTCTTCCTGACCGACCACTTCTTCTTTAAGGACATCTTCGATGTGCAGGATTTTGTCTTTTTCACTCTGCAGCATCTTGTTGACCGGAATACCAGTCCAGCGGCTGATGATACTTGCGATCATCTCTTCGTCTACCGAGTTCTTCAGCAGCGTACCCTCTTTCTGCATTGCATTCCATTTCTCTTCAAGGGCTTTGAGCTCTGCTTCCTTGGCCGGGATCTGACCATACTCGATCTCGGCAGCCTTGTTGAAGTCACCCTGACGTTTTGCAGTTTCTGCTTCATGCTTGAGCGACTCGATGGCTTGCTTGATCTCCGCGATTTCGCTGAAGACACGCTTCTCATTCTCGAAGCGGTTCTGCAGTTCTACACGCTTCTCTTCAAGGTCTGCAAGCTCTTTTTCGATCTCTTCAAGACGTGCCTTGTTCTTTTCACTCTCTTCCATTTTGAGCGCTTCTCTCTCTACCTGAAGTGTAGAGATCTCACGCTTGACGCGGGCAAGCTCTGTCGGCTCACTCTCAATCTGCATCTTCAGCTCTGCTGCGGCCTCGTCAATGAGGTCGATCGCCTTGTCCGGCAGGAATCTGTCAGTAATGTAGCGGTCAGAGAGTTTTGCCGCCGCCACAAGCGCACCGTCAGTGATCATAACATTATGGTGTGTCTCAAGACGCTCTTTGATCCCTCTGAGGATCTGCAGCGCTTCATTGATGCTCGGCTCGTCCACTTTGACCGGCTGGAAACGTCTTTGAAGCGCGGCATCTTTTTCAAAGTACTTTCTGTACTCTTTGAGCGTGGTCGCACCGATAGTGTGCAGCTCTCCACGTGCCAGTGCAGGCTTCAGAATGTTCGCCGCATCCATGCTTCCCTCACTCGCTCCCGCACCGACAATGGTGTGGATCTCATCAATGAAGAGGATGATGTTGGCTGCTTCTTTGACTTCATCGACAACCGCTTTGAGTCTGTCTTCGAACTCTCCGCGGTACTTTGCACCTGCGATCAGACGGCTCATGTCGAGTGAAATAACACGCATATGCTGCAGGCTCAGTGGTACCTCTTTGTTAACGATACGCTGTGCCAGCCCTTCGACAATAGCTGTTTTACCGGTTCCAGGCTCACCGATAAGGATCGGGTTGTTCTTCGTCTTACGAATGAGGATCTGCATGACACGCTGTACCTCTTCATCACGCCCGATGACCGGGTCGAGTTCACCGTCAATCGCTTTTTGTGTCAGGTCGATACCGTACTGTCCAAGTGCTTCGAGTGTTTCATCGGCAGTCTGTGAATCGATGGTCTTTCCACCTCTGATAGACTCGAGTGTTTTCTTGAACTCGGTAATGTCAACATATTTGCCGATAACATCTTTGATATAGCTTTCATTAATGTTTGCCATCAGCCATGTATCTACGGCAAGATACTGGTCACCGTTTGCCGCCATGACCCCCTCGGCATTCTGGAGCGAACGTACAAGGTTCTGTCCAAGCTTAATGGTCTCTTTCGTTACGGTAGAGACTGTCGGCAGTTTGGAAGCGACACTTTTCGCTTCCAGCTCGATGGCTGCCTTTTCGGCACCCATTTTATTGAGCGCCTGGTTGAGGATGGAGTTGCTGTTTGTCAGCAGTGCCCAAACCAGATGAATGGGCTCAACTTCCTGATTTTTATTGTGCAGTGCGAGTGAAACTCCCGATTCAATCGTTTCCTGCATTTGGTTAGTCAATTTTTCTAAGATACTCATATTGGCTTCCTTCTTTTCTTAATTTGGACGTATTATACCAAGTTTAGTCACTTATTGTCAAGTTTCTTTACAAAAAAAATTTAATTTTTGCTGAAACAAGCGATATGAATCTTCCTGCACACTATTGTAATGCAAATCGAATAACAATATATGAATAGAAAGCCTACTGTTTAACTGTGATTTACCTCTACACTATATAGTATCCGCAAACAGCAATCTCTTAGTGAGATTTCTATAAAATATCACCTTAATGAACGGAGTACCTACCCTATGATTCAAAAAAGCAAAAAAGTGATCGCAGCAGGTCTGCTTTCAACCCTGACAGCAGCCTATCTTTTCGGCTCTTTCGCACAGGCAAAAGAACAGCCCAAAGAAGATACTGCCAAACAGAAACTTGAAGCCTATATCAAATTTACACAGATTCTCAACCTGATCGAGCAGGAATATGTCGACGAGACAAACACCACGACATTGGTGAACAAGGCGCTCAAGGGACTAATGAGCAATCTCGATGCCCACTCTGCCTACATGGACAAAAAATCCTATAAAGACCTTACCGTACAGACCAAAGGCGAGTTTGGCGGGCTGGGTATCTCGGTAGGTATGAAGGACGGTGCACTGACTGTCATTGCACCGCTGGACGGTACACCGGCCATGAAAGCAGGTGTCAAAGCCGGAGACATCATTCTCAAGATCGATGACAAAGCAACCATTGGAATGAGCATCGATGAAGCGGTCAAACTGATGCGCGGCAAACCGGGTACCGATATTGTGCTTACTATAGTTAGGAAAAAAGAGCCCAAACCGCTCAAGATCAAAATTACCCGCGATATCATCAAGATCGATTCGGTTTACCCAAAAACGGTAGAAGGTGAAGACGGTATTCTCTATCTGCACATCTCCTCTTTTGACCAGAAAGTCGTTGAGAGTGTCAAGAAAGCCCTTGCTGACCACAACAATACCAAGGGAATCCTCCTCGACCTGCGGAACAATCCCGGCGGTTTGCTCGACCAGGCGACAGGTCTGGTCGATATGTTTGTAGACCACGGTGTCATTGTCAGCCAAAAAGGACGTGTAAAATCTGAAAATGTCGAATACAGGGCACACAAAGAGGGAACCGATCTGAAAACACCGATCGTCACACTGGTAAACGGCGGTTCGGCAAGTGCCAGTGAAATTGTTTCGGGTGCACTTCAGGACTTCAACCGTTCTGTCATTGTCGGCGAAAAAACCTTCGGAAAAGGTTCGGTTCAGATCGTCCTGCCTGTAGGCAAAGACGAAGCGGTCAAGCTGACAGTGGCACGCTATTATCTTCCAAGCGGCAGAACCATCCAGAACAAAGGTGTTACACCGGACATTCCGGTACATCTTGGGAAAATAGAGTATGAAGAAGACCCTATTTTGCTTAAAGAGAAAGATTTGAAAAAACATCTGGAAACAGAACTTAAAAAAATTGGGAATGATACGGCTGAAACTGCATCCAAAAAACAAAAAGCCAAAGATGCAAATGCGACAGTTGAGAGTGAAGATGAAAACAGCACCGTCAACAACAAAGTGATCACTGAAAAGATGATCTACAATGATGCACAGCTTAAAAGCGGACTCGATATTCTCAAAGCACTTATCATCACAGAGAAAGGGAAACATTAATGGAAAAAAAGTCACTGGTATATGAAGGCAAGGCAAAAAAGATCTGGAGTACGGACGATGAGCGTTTTTACATTTCCGAATTCAAAGACGACCTGACAGCTTTTAACGGCGAGAAAAAATCGAGTGAAGCGGGTAAAGGGGCTCTCAATAACAAGATCTCTACAGAACTCTTCAAGTATCTGAACAATAAAGGTATCCCAACCCATTTTGTGAAGATGCTCGATGACAACCACATGCTCCACAAAAAAGCCGATGTCATCCTCATAGAGGTGATCGTACGTAACATTGCGACAGGAAGTCTCAGCCGAAACCTCGGTATCGAAGACGGCAAAGTACTGCCGTTCACACTGGTAGAGTTTGATTACAAAAACGACGAGCTGGGCGACCCGAAACTCAATGACCAGCACTGTCTCATCCTCGAACTGGTTAAAGACACTTCGGAACTGGAGTATATCCGCTATATGGCAAGACGCATCAACGACCTGCTCAAAGCATTCTACGCAGAGCGCGGATTGACGCTGGTAGACTTCAAACTGGAGTTTGGACGTGACGTAGACGGCAACATCATCCTTATCGACGAACTGAGCCCGGACAACTTCAGACTCTGGGACTCCGAGAGCGGTGAAAGTATGGACAAGGACCGTTTCAGAAAGGGACTTGGCGGGCTGAAAGTGGCGTACGAAGAGGTACTTAACAGAATTCTTGGAACAAACAACTAATAAAAGGGAAAGACATGACAGCGATCGTAAACGTATTTTTAAAAGAAGGCGTCCTTGACCCACAGGGAAAGGCAACACACCATGCACTCGATTCACTCGGATTCGAAGGCGTGAACGATGTACGTATAGGGAAGCAGATCGTGCTGCAGCTCGATACGGATGACAAAGCCAAAGCCGAAGCGGAAGTCAAAGAGATGTGTGAAACACTTCTTGCCAACACGGTTATTGAAGATTACAACATAGAGATCAAGTAAGATGAAAGTAGCAGTATTACGATTTCCGGGAACCAACTGTGAATTCGATACACAGTATGCGTTCGAAAAGCTTGGACATGAAACCGAGCTGGTTTGGCATGAGAGTGATACCCTGCCATCCGACATCGATATGGTTGTCGTACCCGGCGGTTTCTCATATGGCGACTATCTGCGTTCAGGTGCCATTGCACGTTTCTCCCCTGTCATGAAAGCGGTTACAAAATATGCCAACGAGGGCGGAAAGGTACTGGGTATCTGTAACGGATTCCAGATCCTTACGGAAGCTGGACTGCTTCCGGGGGCTCTCAAGCGCAATAACAACCTGCACTTCATCTCAAAACATCAGACACTGCGTGTAGAGAACACAGACAATGCCTTTTTGAACCAGTGCGAAAGAGGGGAAGTGCTCAATATCCCTATTGCCCATGCTGACGGTAACTACTATATCGATGACGAAGGGCTTGAAAACCTCGAAGCAAATGGACAGATATTGGTGCGCTACTGTGACGAAGATGGCAACCGTGTCGTTGTCAACGGTTCAGTGACGTCTATTGCAGGTGTCTGTAATGAAAAGAAGAATGTCTTTGGACTGATGCCGCACCCTGAACGTGCGCTTGAGTCTATTCTTGGCAGTGAAGACGGCATGAAAATGCTCAAAGGGTTCGGCGCCTGATGTCTTCACTGCGCGCCTTTGTGCTTTTTTGGAGCCTGCTGCTGGCGGCAAGCTCCCTGCTTCATGCCGAAGGCGGATTCAAATACAGCTACATTCCCAAAAAAGTATACGAAAACCAGATATTCCCTGTAACAATCATCGACACACGGGAGGTTAAGAAAGCTCCCCAATATCGCTTCGATATTAGCAACGATATCCATCCCCTGTCGGAAAAACCTCTGGTCATCCGCAACGGCAATGACAACTTTTACACCTTTTACTACAAGGCAACTCACGCAGGGCAGATTACGATTCCGCGTATCTACATCAATGACGGCGGGCAGATTACGATTCTTGACCAGTACACCATTCCTGTGGAAAAACTTGAAGTCAGACCCGATTTTTGCGGTGTGCTTGCCGCCGATATGAAAATACGCGGCTCCCAGGTTTCCCATTATGACGAGAAAAACTATCTCGTCAGCCTCAATATTGAAGCGTTTGAAGCCAATTTGGAAAATATGCACCTTTCAAACGTGCTTGAGTCGGGTGTAGAGTCGGTACGGCGTCATGGTGCCAAAGCCACCGCAGAGTTCTATGCGGTAGTACCTGACAGCCAAAAAAAGCTCTCTTTTTCCTATTTCAATACCATAAAGCAGCAGTATGTTACCCTGAGTGTACCTGTAGAACTGCTTGATACCAGTGTTGTAACACAAACCGACCTGAACCCCAAAGAGGACAGTTTCGAGAAATTTAAGAAATATGGTTTCATGGCACTGGTCGGTTTCTTTTTTCTGATGTTCATCATCTACAGAGATTTTTTCTATCTCGTACTGGGCACTGTTTCCCTCATTACGCTGTTGTCCTTTTACACGCCAAAAGAGCGTATCTGCATCAAACAGGGAGCCCCGCTGTATATTTTGCCCACGGAGACCAGCGGCATCAGTACCAAAGCGCTCAAGCAGTTCGAGTCTCCGCTGCTGGCCAAACGTCTTGACTACAATAAAGTCGAGTACAAAAACGGATTGATAGGATGGGTAAAAGATGAAGACCTTTGCAAAAATTAGATTTTACTGGGGCGCAGCAGTCATCTCCTTTGTAGTAGGCGGCATCATGATCCCTGCTATTTTTCTCTTTCCCAAGAAAAAAGGAAAGATCATGCATACGCTTAACCGGCTCAATCTTTTTCTGATGGGAAGCAAAGCTGTTCAGGAAGGCGAAATGGATCCTGAAGCCGATATGTTTTTGATGAACCATCAGGGCATCGTTGACATTATCGGTATGGAAGCGTTACAGACCAATCACCTGCGATGGGTGGCCAAAAAAGAGCTTTTCGATGCTGTATGGTTTGGGAACCTGCTGCGCGGCGGCGATATGATCTCGCTTGATCGAAGCTCACGTGCGGGGCTTGTGAAGCTGATGAAAGATGTCAAGGAATCACTTGAAGTCAAACACAGAGCGGTGGCGATATTTCCGGAGGGAACCCGTGCCAAAGGCCAGAAACTGCTGCCTTTCAAGCAGGGAGCAAATATGATCGCCAACAAGCTCGGGCTCAAAGTACAGCCGGTAGTGATCACCGGCAGCAAGTGGGTACTTAACGAACACGACCGTACCGGACACAGCGGCGAAGTACACTACAAGTTTTTATCGACTATCGATGTCTCTCAGGCACCCAAGGACTGGTATGAAACACTGCAAAAACAAATGCAGCATGAAATTGACGAAGCGTATGAGAAATATGGACGCGAACGCTGATTAACATTACACTATTTAAAGAGAGAATATATTATGACAAACCTCGAAGAGACACTGAAACAACACATCAAAAAACTGGTACACCCGCTGAAAGAAGAGCAGGAACTGAAAATGGCACTCAAAGCAAAGCTGACAAAAAAAGAGCTCAAACTGCTTGAAGCCTGGGCAGACAATGCCGACCTCGATGCCCTTAAAACAAAGCTGAAGCTCGATGAAGAGCGCTACAAAGCACTCACTGACAAACTTGTCAAAAAGCTCAACCAGGAAAAAACCAAACAGGCGATCTGCCAGTAAACAGTTACATTCCTACTGTGAACCGTATTCCCTGGCCAGACTGAGCAGCTCTTCGGGTATACTGTATTGTTTTGAAGCAACGTCATTGATATGCTTTGCTTCAAATCCGCCATCGTTGTAACAGATGACACTGCTTTTTTTGCCCTCAAGCAGTGCATCGACAGCATGGGTGACAAAACGGTACGCCATAAGACGGTCATGTACACTGGTGACACCGCCACGCTGAATGTGTCCCAAAACTGTCACACGTGATTCAATACCGACTTCTTCTTCAAACCATTTGGCAATTTCATCACTCTTTTTCAGTGCTTCGGAAACAATGGCAATGAAGTAGCGTCTGCCCTGTGCTTTTTCCCGAAGAAAATCACGCTTGTAGGCATTCAGATCATAGGGTATCTCAGGTATCAGGCACATTTCCGCTCCCCCGGTAAGTGCCGATACAAGTGCAAGGTAACCGCATTCGCGTCCCATGGTTTCAATGACAAATGCACGCCCGAAGGATGATGCGGTATCACGGATGGCATCGACCGCATCTTTAATGACATTAAGCGCCGTATCGACACCAAGGCAGTATTCCGTGCCGGCAATATCATTGTCGATGGTTGCAGGGATACCGCAAAAGGCAAGGTCACTCTCCTGTGTCAGTTTGTGCATACCCCGAAAAGAGCCGTCACCGCCAAGTACCACCAGTGAACCGATACCCCGCGCATGCAGATTGGCAATGGCCTGCTTCCGGTAATGCTCCTCCATAAAACGTTTCGATCGTGCAGAGCCGATTTTTGTACCGCCGCGGGTGATAATCCCTGCCACCGAAGCATAATCGGCTTTTTCAATCCGGTCATCAATAAGCCCTTCATAGCCGTCATGGACAAACCATGGCTCTATCTCTTTGCGTATGCAGTACTCTACGAAACGTTTGAGTGCCGCGTTCATTCCAGAAGAATCTCCGCCGGAGCAGACAATGGCCATTTTTTTCATTGGATACCTTTTCTATGTTGTTTTACATGATGACACACTTGACTTATGCATCATTGTTTTCCTAACTGCTCCGCATGGTACGAACTGCGTACCAGCGGGCCGGAAGCAACTGCTTCAAAGCCTATAGTATGCGCCTTTTGTGCTATTGTATCAAAAAAATCCGGTCTAAAATATGTTACAACGGGCGCATGGTTCGCAGTCGGCTGCAGATATTGCCCGACTGTAAGCTCCCGTACGCCTGCATTGAAAAGGTCAAGCAGTGTTGCTTCAAGCTCTGCTTCCTGCTCTCCCAATCCTACCATCAGGGAGGACTTCACTTTACCGTGACGAAAGTGTGCTGCATAGTAACGCAGTACATCAAGAGAACGGTCGTAATCACTTTGCGGACGGATTTTGGGTGAGAGTCTGCGTACCGTCTCTTCATTGTGTGCCAGCTTGTCTGCTCCACACGCTACAATGCGCTCAAGAAGCCTCTCTTTGCCTTTGAAATCTGGGGTAAGAAGTTCTACCTTCACATTCGGCAAAGCCGCTTTGAGTGCCTGGGTGACGGCAACAAACTGCCCTGCTCCAAGATCATCCAGATCATCTCTGTCTACAGATGTAATGACCACATACGACAGCCCCAGTTCCCTGACAGCATTGACAATGCGCTGCGGCTCTTCGGGGTCGGGCGGTACCCCTCTTCCCGTTTTGACATTGCAAAACCGGCAGGCGCGGGTACAGGTGTCGCCCAAAATCATAAACGTTGCTGTCCGGGCAGCATAGCATTCGGTACGGTTGGGGCAGGCACTCTCTTCACAAACTGTTGTAATGGCATTGTTTCGCAGTATCTGTGCCGTATGTGAAATGAGTTCGAGGTCGGGTGCTTTGACCTTAGGCTTGTACGGGATCACCGAATACCTCCGAAATCTGCGTTTGTAACGTACTTTTAACGTTTGCCATAGGGAGCACAACACCCTCTGCTGCCAAAGATGTGGCATAAATGCCTTCCAGACCGCAGGGGTTGACACGGTTGTGCAGTGTCAGGTCGACATCCACATTGAGTGATACCCCATGCATGGAAACCCCGTTGGCATACCTAAAGCCCAAAGAGGCGATCTTGCGGTTTGCGATGTAAAATCCCGGTTGCTTCCTCTCGTAAGCAACCTCGGGAAGCGTGCTTTTGAAAAAGAGGCTGTACGCCTCACAGACATTGCGGTAGAAGCGTGCGGGCTGTGCTGCCTGAAAACAAAAGTACGTAACCAGCTGACCGGGAGAGTGGCAGGTAATGGCACCGCCGCGGTCACTTCGTACAGTGGGTACATCCCATTTGCTCTCGTCATCGGCACCGACGGTAAAGAGTTCCGGGTGGGAACAGAAGATAAGATGGTTCTTCCCATCCTCTACAGCCTGCCGGTGTACCCGTCGCATCTGTGCCATTGCTTCGCCATACGGCACCTCTCCCCACTCATGTACGATCATAGCCGATAGAACGTACGCTCCAGTGCTTCGCTGAAGGTCGGATGGGCGAAGATGACCCGTTTTGCCTGTGCAGCATCCATCTCTCCCGCCAGTGCCATCCCCACAGCGGCAATGAGTTCTTCGGCATTGGGGGCAAGAATCTCACCGCCGAGAATGAATCCTTCGCTATCCACATAACTGACCATCATCCCTTTGGATGCATGGTTATAGACCGAGTAGGTGAACTGGTTGAGCGGTACACGCTTTTCGCGGTAGGCAATGCCCGCTTTTTCCAGGTCACTTTTGCGTTTGCCGACGTAAGCGTAGCTCATGGGCAGTGTATGGATGAACTTTACCACATGGTCAAGGTTGAGTGCACGCGGGCTCTGTCCGAGAATCTGTTCGGTAACGTTGAGCGCTTCGGCACGTGCTGCGTGTGCAAGCTGCAGTTTGCCGTTACAGTCACCCACAGCGTAATGCTTAGGCAGTGTCGTTTCAAACCAGATATCTGTCTCTATTCCCTTGCCTACGGCAATCTCATCACAGGCCACGACATCGGTGTTGGGTCTGCGTCCGGTCGCTGCCAGCAGCATTTCAAAGTATTTCTCACTGCCGTCCTCAAAGAGGGTATGTACCCCGCGTTTGGTCGGTTTGGCACTTTTGATGCTATGGGGCATCATCAGGGTTACGCCCAGTTTACCCAATGCGCCTTTAAGGGCATTGTCCATCTCCGGGTATGCCCCTTTAAGCAGCACATCATGCCGTCCGATCAGGGTGACTTCACTGCCTGCAGCGGCAAAGAAACTTGCCATTTCAAGCCCAATGGCACCGGTACCGTAGACGGCTATCTTTTCGGGTAATTTTGTAAGGTTGAGCACATCATTGCTGGTAATGACCGTTTTCCCGTCATAGGCAATGCCTTCAGGTATAAATGGTGAAGAGCCTGTACCCATGACGATGTACTCCGCTTCATAGCTCTCTTCACCCACTTTTACCGTATTTGGTGCAACAACCACACCTTTGCCTTCAATAAGGTCGATCCCTTCACACTGCTTTTGCACTACTTTTGTAACATTTTTGAGCAGTTTGTCTTTCTTGTCAAAAAGTGTCTGCATATTGAGCTTTAACGGTGAGTCAAAAACATCATTTCGGCTTTCAAATACGGTATTGGCATGGTGAAGGAACATTTTGGAAGGAATACATCCTTTATGGAGACAAACACCGCCAAGCTGATTGAGATCATTCTCGATGAGCGCTACTTTTTTGCCGTTCTTTGCCGCAACAACGGCACCGGCATAGTTGAGTCCGCCGCCGATATAGATAATGTCATACATTCCTTACTCCTTAAAGTTTTTCGGATCTTTTGCTGCTGCTTTAAGCGCCTGCACAAACTCTGCTGCCTCATAACCGTTGATAAGTCTGTGGTCTACCGTAAAGGTGACAGAGAGGAGGTTGTCCACCATTGCACCGATAGCAACAATTGCCGCATCATTTTTGTTGATCATCGCATCAAAACGCTCGATACCGAACATCCCCAGATTGGAAATACCGAAGGTCGAGCCTACAAAATCTTCTGACGTGAAACCTTTGTTCTTGAGTTTCTCTTTGAATACATGTAGTTGCCGGGCAATTTCGGCAAGACCAAGTTGGTTGGCATCCTTGATCACAGGCATATAGAGGTTTTCCTCATCCGCCACCGCAACGGCAATGGAAGCATTGGGGAATATCTGCATTGCATCTTCATGCAACTGTGCACGGAAATGGTCAAACTGCATCATCGTTTGTGCAAAGAGCTTTACCAACAGTACTGTCATACTGTATTTTGCTTCATGTTTGAGAAGCTCTGTAGCATCCAAATGCTCATAGACACGGTACACAGGCTTGCCTGCGGAAGCGGTAACAGTGGCAATAACCGCTTTTTGCATTGGTGTCAGCGGTTTTGGAAGCGGAATTTTATTGGTATTAATGTAAGTACGTACCTCTTCTGCATCGATTTTATGATCCAATGTAAATGCCGAAGGATCGATGTGATACATTTTCATCAGCTTCAACGCTTTTGGTGTAAAGTAATGCTCATTCAGGTAGGCATCGATATCTTCCGCATGCAGTGTCTGTTGCGGTCGATGCTCCATCAGTGTATCAATATCTATGCCGTACGCCGCTGCTTTGGCACGTGCTTTGGGGGAAACGGCTGCGCCTTTGGCGGATGGATAATTGAGGATGGATGATTGAGGATGGGGCTTGTTGTCACTCTTGACCTGATTAGGGGTCTTGATATTTTTCTCTGATTCATGCGAAGATACTCCGGTCAAGCCGGAGGATGACGAAGAGGACTCCCCATTCGGTTGCTCATTACTAACTACTCGTTGCTCGTTCTCTTTCGGTTGCTCACTGCTAACTACTCGTTGCTCCTTACTCCGTTCCTCATTCTCTTTCGGTTTCTCACTGCTCGTTGCTACCTGCTCACTACCAACGTCTATTCTCGCAATCACCGTTCCAACCGGTGCTTCGTCCCCCTCTTTGACAAGCAGCTCTTTGACGGTACCCTTTTTGAAGGTCTGCACCTCCATAATGGCTTTGTCGCTCTCCACTTCTGCAATGACATCACCGGTTTTGACACTGTCCCCGGGTTTGACTTTCCAGCTGACAAGTTTACCCTCCTCCATGGAATCGGAGAGTTGGGGCATGACGATCTCATACATCGTTTTTTCTCCCCCATTCAATTATCTGTTCGGCAATGGAATCTGGCGTAGGAATGCTCCGAAGCTCAAGTGACCGGTTGTAAGGGATAGGCACATCGGCTCCGGCAATACGCAGCGGTGCGGCATCGAGTGTGTAAAACATCTCTTCTGCTGCCCAACTGACAATCTGCGCACCGTAGCCACCTGTTTTATGATCTTCTTCGACCATCACAATACGGGATGTCTTTTCAATGCTTGCTTTAAGCGTGTCATAATCGACAGGGTTGAGTGAACAAAGGTCGATCACTTCACAGCTGCAGCCCAGTGCTGCTTCAATCTTCGGTACGGCAGCCATAACATCGTCAACCATCTTCAGATAGCTGACAATGGTCACATCACTGCCTTCTTTGACGATACGGGCTTTGAACGGATCGACAGGGGTTTTAAGATCGACTTCGCCCTTTTTGTTGTAGAGCAGTTCATGTTCTATGAAGACAAAAGGATCGTCACTCATCACGGCATGTTTGAGCGCATGGTAGGCATAGTTAACATCATTTGCTGCCAGTACTTTCAATCCCGGTACGGCAGAGAGCATCTGCTCGTAGCTTTCACTGTGCTGGGCAGCAAGCTGTTTGCTGACACCCTGCGGAAAGCGCACAACCATCGGCAAGGTGATCTTGCCTGCACTCATGTAGTGGTACTTGGACATATGGTTGATGATCTGGTCAAACGCCAGCAGTGCAAAATTGGCTGTCATGATTTCCGCTACCGGACGCAGACCGCCGATGGCCATACCTACAGCGTTACCGACAATAGAGAGTTCGGCAATAGGCGTATCGATGAGGCGTTTTTCACCATATTTGGCATAAAGTCCTTCGGTCACACGGTAACTGCCGCCGTAGCGTCCGACATCTTCTCCGAGCACAACAATGGTATCATCTACTGCCATGGTTTCATCCAGGGCTTTGTTCAATGCTTCACGATAGAGCATGGGATCCTCCTTCTGTAAACACGTGTACCGTAAGCGCTTCAGGGGCAGGTTCTGCCGCTTCTGCTGCAAACCTGACAGCTTCATCAATCTCGTTTTGTGCTTTTGTTTCCAATGATTCAATGGCATTATCATCCATACCATACTGCTCCTGCAGCACCTTTTTCATCCGTTCAATCGGGTCACGCGCCTTGCACAGCGCCATCTCCTGTGTGCTTCGGTAACTGTTGGCATCGCTCATGGAGTGTCCTTCATAGCGGCAGGTCATCGCCTCCACAAAAATGGGGCCGTGCCCCTTTTCAAGATAGTGCTGCGCTTCACTGACCGCTTCATACACGGCAACCACATCCATACCGTCTACCTCGATGGTGGGCATGTAAGGCTCAGCTTTCTTTGCCTGTTTTTCAAAGGGGGCTACACGGGTGATCTTCGTACCGATGGCATATTCGTTGTTTTCACACAAAAAAAGCAACGGCAGTTTTTGGGCAGCCGCAATGTTGAGCGACTCGAAAAAGGCGCCGCCGTTGGTGGCACCGTCTCCAAAAACGGCCATGACACCATGCTCCTCTCCCTGGAATTTGCGGGCATAGGCACATCCTACCGCATTGGGCAGATGACCGCCGACAATCGCATCGCCGCCGTAGAAGAAGTGTGAAGGGTCAAAGAGGTGCATCGACCCGCCCTTTCCTTCGCTCACTCCGGCCTCCTTTCCGAAGAGCTCGGCCATGACCGCCTTTGGAGAGATGCCGCGTGCAAGCGCCATGATGTGCTCTCTGTAGGTGGAGAAGACATCCCCTTTTGCAAAGGCTTTCATCGCGCCGACACTCAGGGCCTCCTGTCCGATGTCAAGGTGCAGGAACCCTGAAATGTTACCCTGCATATAGTGTTCTTTTGCGGCATACTCAAATGCCCTGCCCCGTACCATTTCATAGTAAAGGGTTTCTGCCAAAAGCTTATCCATGATTAACTCCTTTCATATGGGATGTTCTTTTCAAAGTATACTCCTCTTTTTGTTTAACTGCTGTTTGCATACACTTATGCCCCCAGATTCTCAAGCTCAAAAAGCTGACTGTCAAATTCGTGCTTGACCGCCTTGTAAACCTCTAAACTGATGGTACCGCTTTGGTACATCTCCAGCAGTGCCCGGCTCTCCTCCATCAGCATACGCCGCTTGGTTTTAAGCACCTCCTCTTTCACCAGTGCCTCTTTGTCAACCTCTATCTCATCGAGCGCGCTGCTGAGTGCATCGATCTTTTTTTGATACTCATCTTTGAGAGATTCAAGGCTCTGCTGACTGAGGAAACGGCGTTTATGCAGTTTGTCAAGACGGTCTATCAGTTCATGATAGAGTGTGATCTCCGTTTTGAGCTGTTCATACTGCTTCAGCCGGGAGACTGGTGAGAGAATCCCGAGCAGACGAAGCAGCGGTGCCATGGTGAGCCCCTGTATAAAAATAGACAGAAGTACCACCCCAAATACCAGTGTAACGATGAGCTCTTTGAGTGCGAAGCTGTCGGGAATACTCAGTGCCAGTACCATAGAGAGCGCCCCTCGAAGCCCTCCCCAACTCATCACAACTGCCCAGCTGTAGGGGAATTTGTACTTGGTCGGATAAAAAATAGACCAGGTGCCAGAGACAACGAAAAAACGGGCGGCAAGTACGGAGAGGTAGGCAAGGATGACAATGGGGAAAAGCTCCCAGAGCAGTGTCAGGTTGACCGCAAAGCCCATCAGCAGGAAAATCAGTGAGTTCATGGCAAAGGCAATATATTCCCAAAAGGTTTCGGTTGCCAGGCGGATGGAGGGGAACAGAATTTGTGAGAGTCCTCGCCCTCCGGTAACGAGTCCTGCAGCAACGGTACTCATGACCCCCGAAACTCCCAGTCTGTCTGCAATCAGAAATGATCCGTAAGCTGCAATGGTCGTCAGTGTGATAGTGATCATCGCATCATCGATATGGCGCATGACCGCAGCAGTAATGAGCCCCACAATGCTACCTGCAAGGAGTCCAAAGCCCACCACACGGAAAAACTCTACAGTTGTCCCCTGAATGGTGTCGTGATGTCCCGTTACATACTGCAATGCCAAAATAAAAACCACAATAGACGTACCGTCATTGAGCAGGCTCTCACTCTCTATCAGCAGTCTCAGTCGCCGCGGAGCCCCAAGTCTGTTGAAAAGAGAAACGACCGCCACAGGATCTGTCGCCGCCACAGCTGCACCAAAGAGTATGGCTACCGGCCAGGTAATGGCATTGAGTTCTACAAAATGGGTACTTACCGGTACCAATACACCGGCGGTAAGGAGGGTAGAGGCAATCACACCGGGGATCACCAGTGTTGCAATGGGCCAGCCGTCCCGCCAAAGTTCGGAGGCACGCAGATGAATGGCCGCTTCGAAAATGAGAGGAGGTAAGAAGATGGTGTAGAGCAGTTCCTGTGTCAGCGAAGGCGGATGGAGCAGGTGCAGGCCGCCCAGTCCCAGTCCTACCGCCACAAGAGCAATGGTATAGGGAAGGTTGACTTTTTTTGCAATAACCGCAACCGCAGAAGCGATGACAAAGAGAATGAGAATGACCGATTCATACGACATTGTGCACTCCTACCCTATCCATTGCCATATCATGACAAACGTCAGTGCCAGTGTCACGACCATGGCAAAGGCAGAAAAAATGTTCTGAAATCGCGTAGCAACATATGTTCCCATAATCTTGCTGTTGTTTGCGATCAGCAGCGCAATCCCGATAAGGACAGGAATGAGGATGCCATTGAGTACCTGTGAATAGTAAAGGGCATCTACCACGGTAATACGGGGAAAGATATCGATCAGGTCTCCCGTTACCAGTGCCCCGATAAAAACGATGTAAAACCCCTTTGCATCACTGACTTTGTAGTCCATTCCTTCCCGCCAGCCAAAAGTATCTGCCACAGCATAGGCAGTCGAACCGGCAAGTACCGGAATGGCAAGAAATCCTGCTACCACTACACCAATGGCAAAAAGGGCAAAGGCATCGCTGCCGGCTACCGGACGCAGTGCCGCAGCCAGAGTCGACATCTCCTGAATATTGCTGTGGGTACCATAGAGCATCACTGCGCCGGTAACGATCATGGCATACGCAAGGAGGTTGGAGTAGACCATTCCGGTAATAGTATCGAACCCTACTTCATCAGCCTGCACGATACTCTTTTTTTCCTCTTTCTCTTCTGCTGCCTGCCAAAACATCAAATAGGGAGAGATGGTCGTACCCAACATCCCAAGCGCGGCGATGATCCAGCTGCTTTCCATATGAATATGGGGGATAAAGGTATTCTCAATTAATGTCAACAGAGGCGGTTTTGCCAAAATTGCAGCCGCGATATAGACTACCATCAATACGGTCAGTCCGATAAAAATCTGTTTGACCTTTTTGTATTTTCCAAATGTGATCAGGTAAGCGATAAGTGCTGTGATAGGAATCAGAAAATGGACAGTAGGATAACCGCTGATCATATGAAAAATAGCTGCGATGGCGTTGAGATCCGCACCGATGGTCAGAATATTGGCAATAGCCAGAATCATAATCATCAGTACGGTCAGTTTTTTGGAATAAAAAGCAGTCGTAATTTCCGGCAGACTTTTTCCGGTTACTATCGCGATACGCGCTACGATATTCTGAATGGCAATCATCATCGGAGTAGAGAGAAGCAGCAGCCACAACTGGGAAAAGCCGCTTGTCGCACCGACAATGGTATAGGTGACGATCCCTGCGGGGTCATCCCCTGCACCTCCGGTAATAAGCCCGGGACCCAGCTGTTTAATACGCTCTCTGTTTTTGGCAACGTCAAAGCGTATTTTCTCTTTCAGGTTCATCTGCATGATCTACTCCTCCTCTCCTCTCTACCCTTGGACGCTATGTCAGGTAGATCACCTCTTCGGGCTTGACAATATGGGCTTTTTCATGCAGCTTTTCACCCATGACTTCTCTGAGTACCTCCTGCTTCTCCTCTTCACCGTGAATGAGGAAAATACGTTTAAGGTCGTCTATATCGCCCACCCATTTGATAATGCCGTTCTGATCAGCATGGGCAGAGAAGCCGTTGATGGTGTAGACGCTCGCTTTGATACGTATGTCTTCATGGTAAATCTTAACCCACTTCGCACCGTCGACAATCCGGCGTCCCAGTGTACCTACGGCCTGGTATCCGACAAATAGTACTGCATTTTTACGGTTCCACAGACGGTTTTTGAAGTGGTGCAAAATTCGCCCTCCCGTACACATGCCGCTTCCGGCAATGATGATGGCACGCGAGTCGACTTCGTTGATAGCTTTGGAGTCATCCACACTCAATGTATACTCCAGCCCGTCAAAGTCAAACACCGTGCCGTCACGCTGCTTCATGTCCTGACACTCCTTGCTCAGAAGCTTTTCAGCATACTCTTTATAGACAGCGGTCGCCCGTGTAGCCATGGGAGAATCAAGGAATACTTTACACTCAGGCAGTGTACCGTTGTCATGCATCTCCTTAAGAATGCAGAGAATCTCCTGTGTCCGCTCTATGGCAAAGGAAGGGATGATGACATTTCCCCAGTTCTCAAGCGTTTTGGTAATAACACCTCTGAACTCTTTTTCACTTTCCAGTGCGCCTTTGTGGTTACGATCGCCGTAGGTTGACTCTACATAGAGATAGTCCGCATTTTTACACGAAACGAGATTGGGGATGACCATGTCATTGTCATTTCCAATATCCCCTGAGAATACGATCTTCCGTTTCTGACCGTTCTCTTCGTAGTCAATTTCAATGTAGGCTGAACCGAGAATATGCCCCGCATTTCTGTACGTGACGGTCACGCCTTCACAAAGTTCAAAAGGTTTGTCATATTCGGGAATGATCTTTGGCAGTGCCAGTGCCGTCTCTACATCTTTGGTTTCATAGAGCGGTGCCTGGACGGTATGCTCCGTACCGCGCCTCTGCGCTTTCTTATAACGGGTCAGATAGTCCTCTTTCATGATCTTTGCACTGTCAAGCAGTACCACTTCTGCCAGCGCCAGTGTCGCTTCGGTAGCCACAAGGGTACCGTCAAAACCCTCTTTGACCAGTTTTGGAATGCGCCCTACGTGATCCAGGTGTGCGTGGGTAACGAGCAGATAGTCGACTTCCGTGGCATCAAAGTCGAAAGGGCCGTAGTTACGGTGCTCCTCTCTGCCCTGAAACATCCCGCAGTCGACCATAATTCTCTTTCCGTTGTCCAGTTCCATCAGGTGACACGAACCGGTAACGACTTCGGCAGCACCGTATGAGATGACTGTTGCCATGATTTATCCTTTAATATTTATAAATATTTATCTTCGTTGCATCATGCTTTTGAAGAAGACCTGCTGCGCCAGTTTACCGAAACTTTCCGTCAATGTCGGGTGTGGGTGGATCGTTTTCATCACATCCATCACTGTCATTTCATTGGCAACAATAAGTGATGCTTCCCCGCTCAGTGAAGAGGCATCTTCACTGACAATCTGGATACCGCGGATAATACCGCTCTTTTTTTCAATGACGTATTTCAAAAAGCCTTCGGCTGCCTTGTCGATCTGTGCTCTGGCATCGGTGGTGAAGTCGTAATGTGCTGTCTCTACCTCCATGCCTGCTTTTGCCGCATCGGCTTCACTCAACCCCACAGAAGCTATCTGCGGGTCGGAAAAGAGCACCCAGCTGAGTTTGCCCATGTCGCTTTTGTGTTTCATGGGGGCAAATATGTTGTGGATGGCAATACCCGCCTGATAGGTCGCCCAGTGTGCGAACTTCGGCCCTACGGTACAGTCGCCCACGGCATAGATATTTGGCTGAGTGGTCTGCAGCGTTTCATCTACTTTGATGCCGTGTCTGTCAAAAGTGACACCGGCATTCTCAAGCCCTATGCCCTCCACATTGGCAGCACGCCCTGTGGCAATAAGCAGGTGGGGTGTGTTTAGGCTCTTGCTTTCTCCGTTTTGGCTGTAGTTGACGGTAAAGTCTCCCTCTTTGCCATCAATACTTCCAAAGGTGACGTTCAGACGGATGTCAATACCCGCATCAATCATCTTCTGCTGTACAACAAGGGCGCTCTCTTCGTCAATATGCTTGAGAATGCGTTCACCACGTTCCAACATACGGCAGGTCGTTCCCAGCTTATTGAACATCTGTGCCAGTTCACAGCTGATGGCACCCGCACCGATAAAGGTAATCTCTTCGGGCAGATCACTGTGCTTGAAAACATCGGCATTGGTCCAGGCGTGTGCAACCCCTTCCCCTTCAAATGGTGGCAGGTAGGCATTAGCTCCCGTTGCCACAATGGCATAGTCAAACGATACCTTTTCACCGTCAACGTCAAGGGTATTGGCATCGACAAAAGCGGCAGTACCCTGTTTGAACCGGAGATTGGGGAAACGCTCCATCTGTTTGAGCGCACCAATGGAACGCTGTTTAACAATTTGCGTCTTGTCCGCAAGCACTGCTTCCCAGTGAATCTGTCCTTTGGTCTCCACATCGATATGAAAGGCTTTCATCTCTTTGAGCATAGCAAAGCGGTTGGCGGCATTTTCCAGTACCTTTGAGGGGATACACCCTTCAAAAAGGCACTCTCCGCCCGGTGCATCACGTTTATCGACAATCAGCACTTTTTTGCCAAACTGTGCAGCCGCCATCGCTGCGGGGGTGCCTCCCGGGCCGGCACCAATCACGACAAGATCATATGTTTCCATGGTTTATCCTTCCAGTATTTTCAGGGCTTCTTCTACCGAAGCGTTCTTGACCGTCACCGCATAGATGGCATCTGCCATACGGATGGCTTCATCGAGCGGACGCTGGTGAATGTTGCGTCCCGTACCGTTACCCCGGCTGCCTCCTTTGTGGATCTGCTCATGGAGTTCCATGAGGAAAGCTTCGGGCGCGACTTTATCTCCACCCTCACAAAGTACACCGGTGCGTCCTGCGGCAGTGGTCACTTCCACCAGTCCGTCCGTGTCAAGTTTGCCGTCAATGTAAGGCACTTTGAGTTTGGCAAAGTCTGCCCCGAGTGCTACACCCACACCGCCTGCACCGGCAATGAGGTGTCTGTCGTGCTGGTCTTTAACGAAGTTGCCTTTGGGGTATATCCACAACACTGCAATCCAGCCGTTCAGATGTGCTTCATGGACGATGCGTGCTGCTTCACGCAGCATGGCATGTTCGTGTTCGCTGCCGAGGTAAAGCGTGTAGCCAACCCCGCGAATATCCAGTCCGCTGCTTTTCTGGAAACGTACCACATCTTCAACATCCAGCCACTGCTGTGAATACGGGTCTTTGGCACTGTAGGGGATGAGATTGGTTTTGGCATTGAGTTTCACAAGGTAGGGAATGTTCGGGTAATCACGTCCGTAGCGGGTAATGAGCCCGAACTGTGTGGCAAAGACGCCGATGTCAGCCTGTGAAGCGATTTTAAAGAGGTGTTCAGGATCATTGTCCTCAAGGGGAATCCCCTCGCCGTAAAAGTCGTTGTTGAGATGTTCTACTTTCTGGTCACCTGCAAAGAGCATCAGCCGTCCGCTGCCTCCGGTGGTCTTTTCAAAATTCTCTATAAACGATTTTTCCTTTTCAGCAGGTACGTCTGCGGGTACATAAAGTTGCATTATTCCCCTCCTTACGCGTTCATTTTGGAGGCAACAAAGTCTGCCAGTTCCAGCAGTCTTTGAGAGTAGCCGTACTCGTTGTCGTACCACGCCAACACCTTGACCATACGCTCACCCACTACAGCGGTAGAGAGGCTGTCAATAATGCTTGAGTGGCGGTTGCCGAGAATGTCCGAAGAGACAATCTCATCTGTGTTGAATTCCAGAATACCTTTGAGTTCACCTTCTGATGCTGCTTTAAACGCAGCATTGACTGTCTCGGCAGTGACAGGCTTGTTCAGTAATGCAACAATCTCTGTAATGGCACCGTCCGGTACAGGCACACGCAGTGCCATCGCTTCCATTTTGCCCTGAAGTGCGGGGATGACCTCTGTTGTGGCAATAGCCGCACCGGTCGTTGTAGGGATGATATTCACCGCCGCCGCACGGCCGCGTCTGCGTTTTTTGGCACGCTTGTCCACCGTTGTCTGGCTGGAGGTGTAGGCGTGTGTGGTGGTGATCATCGCATTTTCTACACCGAAGTTCTCTTCAAGCACTTTCATTGCCGGGGCAAGTGAGTTTGTCGTACACGACGCGTTGGAGAGCACATGATGTGCGGCAGGGTCGTACTCGTTCTGGTTCACACCCAATACAATGGTCTTGTCCACATTCTTTCCGGGTGCGGAGATAATGACCTTTTTCGCCCCCGCCTCTATGTGCTGCGCGGCAAGCGAGCCTTCGGTAAAGTGCCCCGTACACTCCAGGACAATATCGATATTCATCTCTTTCCACGGCAGTTCCAGCGGATTGTGGCTGCTGACAATGGCGATTTCATGCCCGTCAATGATGAGCTTGTTTTCTTCCGTGCTGATGTCAAAGTCTGCCCGTCCGTGAACAGAGTCGTACTTTAGCAGGTAAGAGGCATCTTCCACGCTCGATGTATTGGCTGCGACAATTTCACAGTTTTTTGGCAGGGAGTGGATATAGTGTCTGAGTACCTGGTTCCCTATGCGTCCCAGTCCGTTGATTGCTACACGTTTTTTCATGATATTCTCCTTTTATTATTTCCAGTAGTATTGGGCATCGTCACCCAGAGCATGTTCAATTTCTATAATGCGGTTGTACTTGGCAAGGCGTTCACTGCGTGATGCCGAGCCGCTTTTAAGGTGTCCGCTCTGCATGGCAACTGCAAAGTCGGCAAGGAAGGTGTCTGCCGTTTCACCGGAGCGGTGCGAGAGGAACGCCCGCCATCCGTTTTCCAGACAGAGCCTGACCGCTTCGACCGTTTCGGTAACCGTACCGATCTGGTTTAGTTTGATCAAAGAGGCGTTGGCGGTATGCTCCGCAATACCACGTGAGATGAATTTGGTGTTGGTGACGAAGATATCGTCGCCTACCACCTCTATCTTGTCACCCAGAGCTTTTGTAAACTGGGCAAATCCTTCCCAGTCCTCTTCTGCCAGCGGGTCTTCCCAGAGAATGATGGGATACTTCTTTACCCACTCCTCTGCCAGCGTGATGAGGTCGCTGCTCAGCATTTTTCCTGCACCCGACCACTTCAGGTCGTAGTGCCCTTTTTTGTCCGTGGAAAATGAGGTAGCGGCACTGTCGATGGCGATGGAAATGTCTTCTCCCGGTCTGTAGCCGCTCTTTTCGATCGCTTCGACAATGAGTTCTATCGCCTCTTCATTGCTGCCGAGATTAGGGGCGAAACCGCCCTCGTCACCTACCGAAGTGGCAAGCCCTCTATCGTGTAAAAGTCCTTTTAGCGTATGAAAAGTTTCGGCAACGTAGCGCAGCCCTTCACTGAAACTCGGCGCACCGTGGGGCACGGCCATGAATTCCTGAAAGTCCACGCTGTTGTCGGCATGTTCTCCTCCGTTGAGGATGTTCATGCAGGGAACGGGCAGTCTGCGCGCTTCGGCACCGCCAAGGTAGCGGTAGAGCGGTGTATTCTGGCT
>Ga0256829_1000555_pt1 | contig 36559 bp, 69 predicted proteins | sample 131447metaG_FD_185979 | JGI IMG/M metagenome (GOLD analysis project Ga0256829, IMG submission 185979) | Hydrothermal vent microbial communities from Lau Basin, Pacific Ocean - 131-447 | ecosystem: Environmental > Aquatic > Marine > Hydrothermal vents | place: Pacific Ocean: Lau Basin | collected... | reverse complement strand
GGGTGCGATGGTCAGCTTTGAATAACCCCAACGGGAATTGGGTAACTGATCGTGGTGAATTATCAGATTACCGCGATTTAGACCCCAAATACGGGCGTATTACGGGCATAATTGGCGGGCGCTTCGGAATTGTGTTTCAAGAGCGGGCTATCTGGCGCATGACATTCATTGGTTCGCCCAAGGTGTTTGACTTTGAGGAGGTTTCCGTTGACCGTGGGTGTTCTGCACCTGATAGCGCGGTGACTATCGGGTTTAACACCTATTTTCTTAGCCAAGATGGGTTCTACGTAACAAACGGATCAACAGTTGAGCCAATTAGCTCGCAACGGGTTTCGGAATGGTTTATTGGCGAGGTCAATCAGGCTGAATATGACCGCGTGCAAGGAGCGTTAAACTGGCCAAAGCAATCAATCGTATGGTCATTTATCCCAACGTCAGGATCGGGGTTCACGCGGCAAATCATATATTCATTTGCGGATGACAAGTGGGCGTATGCTGAAGAGCCTGTAGATTTTATTGTAAAAACTAAAACGGATGCGGTAACGCTGGCGGGCTTGTCTACGCTTTACCCGTCGGGGATTGTTGATGTGGGTGTTATTGGAAACAGTGATTTTGAGGCAAAGAGCTTCACTTTAGCGGCGTTTATCGCCAGTGGAACGGGGTCTGAATTTTCGGTGTTCTCTGGTGCGCCACGTCAGGCCACGATTGAAACGGGGGATTTCCAAATTCAAGCTGGCCGCAATTCGCATGTTACGGGGGTTTTGCCTATTGTTGAAAACACGGCAGGCAATACGCGAACGCAGGTTCTAAGCCGCGCCAATCAGGGCATGGCACAGACGGCATCAGCTTCATCATCAGAGGGCGACGATGGGTTTTGCCCGCATAAGGTCGATGCGCGGTTTGTCGCGGTTCGTGTTGTTATTCCGGCCAACGCAGACTGGAACAATGCGTCAGCCGTTCACATTCAGGCCAGAATGTCGGGGGCAAAATGAAACTAGCGCAATCACCATTTAGTGACCAGAAACAGCGGCGCAATGCCAGCTTAATGACGCCAGTTGCGATTGACGTGGCGATTCTAACTACGGCAACCACTATTTACACCGGATTGGCTGGCAAATTCTTTCTTCTGCGCAAAATGTCGGTGTGCAATACCACGGCGGGCACAATTACACTTTCAATTATAAAGGCCTCGAATACGTGGCTTAGCAGCTTGTCGATTGCCGCGAATACTACTGTTGATGTGGTTGGATTTTCCGACATTCTACTGCCGGACGCAGTTGATATGGCAGCGACTGCCAGCGCTACGGGATTGCAGCTATTTGCTTGGGGATTGCAGGTTGAGGGGGGCGATACATGGACATTGTAGGCATTCCAGCTAAGGAGTTTCCTAAGATCGCCCCGCTAGTGGGCTGGCATTTCAATTCTTTTGTCGATCGCAGCCACGGAGAGGAAACAATCGACCATTTAGCTTCTGAGGTTATTGAGGGCAAAAGGCAATGCTGGATGGCGTGGGATGGCAAGGTCAAGGCTTGCGGGCTTACCCAAGTTGTTGAGAACGAAATTAAGGTGGTGGAGTTTACCCACTGCGCTGGTGAGGGCCGAGAGGATTGGAACACTATGTTAGTTAGCGAAATTATGGCATGGTCAAAGCACATCGGCGCAAAACGGCTTCGGGTGATTAACCGCCCCGGGCATACGAAAATGCTCAGAACAATGGGCTTCAAAGAAACCCACCGAATTATGGAGCAAGACCTATGAGCACGACAACAACACAAAAGACCGTATCTGACCCTTGGGCACCAGCGCAAGGCGCATTGCGGGATGTAATCGGGGCATCGAGCGATTTGTATAACTCCGGTGGTATGCAGGTTGACCCATATACGGGCCAGCGGGTGGCTAACTTTTCACCAGCAACCCTTCAGGGAATGCAGGGCTTGCAGGCTGGTTCAAATATAACCCCAATGGCCGAGAATGCCTTTGCTGGGTTTATGGATGACGGGGCGAGGAATAGAGCATTTGACCAAATGAAGGCGACCACGATTGCGGACACTAAGGCGGCGCTTGGGTCAACGCTTGCGGGCGGGGGGCTTAACACTGGCCTAGGCGCGCAACAGTTTGGGCGCGGTATGGCTGACGCAATTGGCGGCATTGAATACGGTGCTTGGGGGGGTGCTCAGAACCGCAAACTATCCGCAATGGGCATGGCACCGCAGATTGCAGGACTTGGGCGCAGTGATGCACAGGGGCGGCTTGCCGCTGGCGGGATGCGAGATCGATTGAACCAGCAGAATATAAATGCTGACATGGCACAATATTCCGAGGCCCAAAATGCCCCCATGGATGCGCTTAAGCAATACGCCCAACTGAGCGCCATGATGGGCGGCATGGGCGGAACGTCTAACGCCACGCAAAGAAAACCTTGGTCGCTGGCGGACTTTGGTAAAGTAATTACTGGAATTGGCGGGTTCTTTTGATGTGTAGTCTCAATATGAAAGGGGCGTCCTATGAGCCTTAGTAATTTCTTTCAAAAAGAAGACTGGCAGCCACGCCTAGGCGCTCGGATGCAAGACTTTGGCAGCGCATTACAAGGCGTGCAGGGGGGCAACCTTCAAGCATATAACCAAGGCGTTGAGCGCGACGAGCGCAGAAGCAACATTGCGGCCCTTATGGATAACATGGGCATTGGTGGGAATCGCCGTGCTTTGCTTGATATGCTTCCCCAAGATGGGCAAGTGTCCAGCCTCTACGACATGCTAGGCCAACAGGACGCGGCGGCGGCACAGAACGCGGCAACGGCAAGGTTTAACGCTTTCCTTGGTGCCGGTGGACAGCCACAGCAAGGCGCGCCTATTACTTCTGGGCCAATCCCCATTGGCAACCCTCAAGGCCTACCACAAAGCATTGTTGACGCGGTGAATGGTGGCGGTGTTGATGCTTATAATAGCGGCCTTTCCACCACGGAAAGCGGCGGAAATTACGGCATTGTAAACAGCGAGGGATACGGCGGGCGCTATCAGTTCGGGCAGGCGCGGCTAACAGACTACAACCGCGCCACGGGCCAAAACGTAACAATGGAACAATTCCTTGCCAGCCCTCAAATTCAAGAGGCTGCGCAGCGCTGGAATGTGTCTGACACTGACCAATTCATTCAGGGCAATGGCCTCAACCAATACATCGGGCAAACCATAAACGGCGTTACCATTACGCAAAACGGCATGAGGGCTATGGCGCACCTTGGCGGCAACCACGGCATGAAACGGTTCCTTGAAAGCGGCGGAACGTATAACCCCGCCGATAGCAACGGCACGCATCTATCAGATTACGCGGCCACCCATGCAGGTGGCCAGCCACAAGGCCAGCCGCCACATGCCCCACCAAATGAACGGCTTATGCAGTTGTTTCAACTCGCCAATGATCCCAACCTATCAGATGGCCAGCGGGCTTATGCTAATGCTATGATCAAGCAAGAAATGGCACAGCCTAAATTTGACCCAAACAGGTGGAAGGTAGTCGGGGGGCGGTTGGTTGATTTGGCGGCAGAAGGAGGCCCGTCAGTGGTTGATGGTATTGAGCCACCTGTAGATACATCCGCGCCAAAGGTGCAAACGCTCACGAGGTCTGACGGTTCTGATGTCGCAGTGCAGTGGAGTCCGGATGCGAATAGCCCGCAGGGCGGCACTTGGGTTCCGATTGATGCACCAGAAGGCGGCGGCACAGCCCCTTCGCAGGTTGACCTAACGGCAGACCAGTCGAAGTTAACCTTGTTCAAAAGCATGATGGACGAAACCGCTCCAGTTCTAGGCGATATTGAAACGCAATGGGACCCCTCAAATATTTCAGATGCAGTAGCCAGAAATACTCCGATTGCTGGTAACTTTTTTCAATCATCTGCTGGTCAAACTTATACATCGGCGGCTTCGGCTTGGGCAGAAGGCGCGTTGCGTATCTCGACAGGTGCGGCAGCGACACCTTCTGAGATTGTGCGAATCCGCGAAACATATTTCGCACAGCCGGGGGACACACCAACTACGATAGCATTCAAGTCGCAGATGCGCGGCATGTATAACCGTTCTATTCAGCGGGCTTTGGGGCATGGCGATGTTACTGGGTCTCTGGTTACGCCGGAAGAATTTGCAGGCTCGGTCGGAGGCATGAGCATAGATGACGCTTTAGCTCTAGGGGGGCAATGACATGGCGGGAAATGAAATAAAGGGCCGCGCGGACGCATCACAAATCCTCTACGCCATTCAGGTTTTGGAGGCTATCGACCCCGCAGAACGTGGGCAGCGCGAGACTGCCGCCCTTGAGAACCTGTATTCACAGCGCGACGCGGCTAACCTTGAAATGGGGCGGTGGCCTGCCGTTGGCCGTGGCGCTATGCAAGGGGCCTCTTTTGGGTTCGCTGATGAAATTGGCGGGCTTGTTGGTGGGCAGGAAACACAGGATGCAATGCGGCTTGACGATTTCATCGCTCAACAGCAATACCCTAAAGATTACGGGGCGGGCAAATTCGCAGGGATGGCGGCTACGTCTGTTTTGCCTGCCGGATGGGTTGGAAGGGGGGCGTCTTTAGCCGGAATGGCTGGGCGTGGTCTTCTCGCTGGGGCTGTTGAGGGCGGCGCTCAAGGGTTCGGCGAGGCTCAAGGCGGATTCATGCCTAGAATGGAAGCAGCAGCACCCGGCGCGGCTATTGGAGCAGTAATAGGCGCAGGCGCGCCATTGCTTGCGGCAGGTGCTGGTGCGGCGGTTCGGGGGGGGCGAAATTTGGTAGGCTCAATCGCCAATCGGTCATCAAACCCGCTTCGGGGAATGAGCGGCATTGCTACGCGTAACGCAATGAAGGATATTGCAGCAAGCTCCAGAACCGTGCCAGACATTCAAGACTATTTGAATAACTTGGGGCCGGAGGCGATGCTTGCTGATGTGCCGGGAGCGCTTCAAGGGCGCGCCATGGGCATCGCTGGACAGAAAGGCCCCGGCGGTGATGCTATTGTCGGGGCTATTAGGTCACGCGGTGATGGTGCTGCAACAAGAACGAACGCCACCATTGACGATGTTTTGGGTGGACGCGGGGAGTATTCGGCGCAACGAGCAGCGCAGACTGACCTCCGCCAAAATGTGGGGAGCCCGCTATATGAAGCGGCTAAGGCTTTTCCTGACCCTATAAACACGGATGGAATAGCCTCTAGTATATCGGCGCGCATTGACACCGCTGGGCCAGATACGGGCGCGGTCCTACGGCGTTACAAGGAATCACTTGGCGGCGATATGAGTGCAGAGCAACTCCACAATGTGAGATCAGATTTAAGTGATGCAGCAAATGCGGCGGCGCGTGCCGGGAATGGGAAGCAAGCTAATGTCCTAAAGGATACATTGCGAGAAATAGATAATGTTCTCGATAATGTGCCGCACTATTCAGAAGCGCGTAGGGTTTGGGCCGATACTCACGAGATTGATAACGCCTTGAATGATGGCTTGACAGCTTTCAGGGGCGGGCGAGCAACAAATAAAAGCCCCGAGGAAATCAGGGCAATGCTTAACGGTATGAAGGAGGGGGAAAGGACCGCCTTCTTGCAAGGTGTCCGCCAAGATATCCGCAACCTTACAGAAACATCTCGGGCGGGCGATGCGGCGGCGCGGCGTGTTCTTCTTACTGACACCAGCCGGGAAAAGCTAAATGTTATTCTGGGCGAAGAAGAGGCGGGGCGGCTAATAGGTCGGCTTAATTCCGAGCAAGCCTTTGTGGATACTCGCGGACGGGTTGTTGGCAATTCTATAACGGCACAAAGGAGCGATGCAATCAGGGATTCATCTGATATGCGGGCATCTTACACAGGTCAGCAAGGGCCAGTAAAGCGGGCGGCTGATCAGGCGGGCAACGCGCTTATGGACGCATTAACAGGTGGAAGGCGCGCAGCGGCTAATGCTGATATAGGCAAAATCTTATCGGCACAAGGCCCGCAACGTGACGCAATTCTTGCCCAACTGTTGCAAAATGTGGCACAACAGGGCGGAACCCGCGCAAGCCGGGCGACTGAAACAATGCTTAGGCCTCTCCTTATGGGAGGCGGTATTTCAATGACTGGGGGTCAGCAATGACAATTCGTGATTATTCGGCCACGGCCACAGACAACACGGCGGTTGCGGGAATTGGCCTTTCCGATGCTATGCTTGCTAACGCGCTTGATAACGCAATTCGCGCGCTTATGGCTGATAGTGCAAACTTCCTGCTTGATATTGCCAAGCCGACAACCACCACGGGTTCGGCTAACGCTTACGCACTCTCGACGGGTGGCACGGTTACGGCATACGAGGACAAAATCAGGCTTGCGTTTAGGGCCAGTTTTTCCAACACGGGCGCTTGCACGATTAACGTCGATACGCTGGGGCTTGTTGCGATGAAGGTTTACGGGCAAGGTGGGGTAGGCGACCCTGCGAGTGGCCAAATCCAAAGCGGAGGTGTCTATGATGTGGTTTATGTTTCATCTCTTGGTAGTTTCGTGGTGCTTAACCCAACTCCGATTGCGCACGTTGTTAATTTAGTTGAAGATTTAACCCCTCAACTTGGCGGGGTTCTCGACACTAGCGGCAATCAAATTCGGTGGTCTAAGGGTGCGGATGTAGCGTCAGCAGCAGCATTAACACTGGGCAGTGATGGGAATATGTTTGACATTACAGGAACTACCACAATCACTAGCATAGTGGATTTAGCGATAGGAACCACGGTCATTCTGCGCTTTGATTCTGCGCTTACATTGACGCATGATGTCACTAAACTTAATTTGATAGGCGGTGCATCTATTACGGTAAGCGCAGGAGATGTGGCTATATTTACTCAGGTCACGGCTGCAATTTGGGATATGGTTTCATTCGCCAGCTCGCTATCTGCCTCCGATGCTCAAGCAGGCACAAGCACAACTCCGAGGCTGGCCAGTGCCGCAAATATAGCAGCGGCGATCGTCGCCCAAACATCGCTTTATGAGAAAACGGCTTGGACTGCGGGGCTCCCCCCCAAGAACGCCACGACCGCAACAGCGCATAGCTTGGGGGCGGCACCTGATTTGGTGCTTGTGGTTCTGGAATGCACAACCGCCGAGCATGGTTTCGCTGTCGGTGACACAATGTCGTTCACCTCATTCTTTGAACTTCAAGCGGGGAGTGGTGTAAACGTTTACGGCAACGCCAGCAACCTTTACGTGGAGCGAGGCAATTACGGGTGGGTAGTTCCGAATGCGCCGACTTATGCAACGCTTACGGAAACGAATTGGAAACATAGGCTAATTGCGGAAATCATAAGGTGATAACATGCCAGCACTAGGACTAAGTTTAGCGCTATCAAGCGGGGGTGTTTCGCCCCTAGCCGCCTATACTCGCGAGGGCAACGCGCCTCCGCTTATCGCCGGTTTCGCGAGCGGCGTTTATGGAATAAACGGTGTAGCCAAAACACTCGCTGGTGTCGTTCCTACGCACACTTGCCCAACAGTGCACAATTACGTCAATTATGGAGGCATGTCATGAGCGGGATCGGGATCGGGATCGGGCTTTCGAATGTAGCGGCGGGTCGCGGCTCTTCGCTCCCCTACACCGCCCACGCGGACCTTTACGCGTGGGATTTCACCGCGCCCGTGTTGAACGGGGCAAAGGTTCAGAGTGTGCCGGAAATGGCACGCGGCGCGGCTAACGCTTGGGAGCAGACCGTTGCCGCAAGCCAGCCGGATGCGGTGGCCAACGGGGCCAGCTTCACGGCTGACTTGTCGCGGTCTATGGCCCTAGTGGGTGGCGGTGCGGTGCCGTTGAATGGCTCAAACGGCATTTATTTTGCCTGTAATGTGCAGGTTATAAACAAAGCCAATGCTCCACGCCTAATCAAGGTTTACGACGGGGTAAACACTACGCAGACTGGGCGTCTTATCGTTGACGTCTTAAGTTACGCTGGGGGCCAGCCTCGATCCCACATTGACCAAACAGACAGCAACGCGTGGGTATGGAGGCAAGACCCTAGCGGCATTACGGTAACGGATACGGTTTGGGTGACAATTGAAGAGCAGCACGATTTTGTTACCCCCGCTAACAACCGCGCATGGTTCAACGGCGTCGAGGTCGCGGCCAACATCCAGACGCCTTTTGCCGCCACGGCCTACCCGACAACGGACAGCCTCGGGGCCGCTATCGGAGGCAGCTTTGCAGGCGTTTATAACACAATCGCAATCGGGCAAGGTGTTCTCCCGCCAGCGGTTCGCCAGTCGTTTTCCGATTGGGCAAATAGTGTGAGGCCCATCTGATGCACTATTTTCAACCAGACCCATTTACGCGCACTGGCGTGGCTATCCCAGACATGACATTGCAGCCGTCATTCCAGACGGCGGGGGATATTTGCAATAGGCGGCTAATCCAAGATTTGCCGCAAGCCGCAGGCACAAACGCTATACTTGAGCGGGGCCTAGCTGGTGCCGTGGAGTGGATGGAGTGCCCTGATAACCTTTGGGCTACGGTATCGCCTCACTTGCAAGGCATAGAGGTCACGAGTGCAACTGTGGTGGCCCCTGCCGGATACGCACGCCAAGAGGCGCGGAGCCGCATGAGCCGATTTAACGGCAAGCGCAATCTGCTGATAATCAGTGACAGCCTCGCCCGCCACGGTGGCCTTGGTGTTGACGGGACGGATAGCTACGGAACGGCGGGGTTCCAGCAGTGGGCGGGGGCCACGGTGACGCCGTGGGGGGGTAGTGCACCAGATGAATATGTGACGCCAAGCAAGGCACTCCTGCACAACGGCAACGGCGGATCATTCTTCGCTGGCGGGGATATTGTTGACTATGCCAATGACCACGAGATGATGCGGCCCGTGAAGTATTCGACGCTTGGCCTTGTAGCTGGTGACATAATCTACATCGCGCTTGGCACCAATGACTTTAGCAACACGCTAATCGCAGGCCAAGTCCCAACCGGGGCGCAGGTATGGGCGCGGGCGCAGACGTTTATTGCAGGCCTTCGGGCCAGCTTTCCGACGGCAAAAATCGTTGTGGCAACAGTTCCTCGAAGCGGGGATAACCCGTTCGACAATCAACGGCCCTACGATTACAACGCCCTGTTGCGGGCCGATATTGCGCTCGGCATCGATGCAGTTTGCGATATTGAGAAAGCTCACCCCGCATTCGACACGCAAACAGGCAACAGCTTAGACCCCGCTTATCTTGACGGCAGGCATTTCGCGGCGGCTGGCAAAGCGGCAGCGGCGACAGCTCTAGCCGCAACGCTGGCGACATTATGACTATCCCCGAAAACAGCGAGTTGACCAATGACTGACATAAACGATAATGGCCTGCAAAAGGGCAAAATCTTGGACATTAAAACGGTGATAACGCTGGGCGTCATGCTGGCGTCTATGTCGGCGGCATGGGCCAACATGGCGGCGCGGGTGGACCGCATCACGGGCGATATTGAGGAAACGAAGCGCGGTTATTATGACGCTGACCAGCTTATCAGAGCGCAGGTGGCGGCAACGAATAGCGACATTTCGGACGTTAAAGCCTCGCTGTCGGGCATTCAGCGTGATCTGTTTTACATCCGGCAGGCAGTAACAGGCGGGGGACAGTAACATGGAAATATCTGATAAAGGATTGGTTTCACTCGCGGCGAAAGAGGGCATTGTGGTTGCGCCTTATCGCGACGTGGTGGGGGTGTGGACTTGGGGCGTCGGCCACACTCTGCACGACGGGTTTAACCCCAAGACAATGGCCCGCGCCATGCCTGCGAATGTCAACGGTGTGGTGAACGAGGCGCTCAAGGTATTTCGCAAGGACTTGACGCGCTATGAAAAGGACGTGAATGAGGCCGTGAAAGTGCCGGTATCGCAACACGAATTCGACGCGCTGGTGAGCTTCCACTACAACACGGGCGGGATTTACAAGGCCACGCTGACTAAGTTGCTGAACCGTAGCGACCACAAGGGCGCGGGGGCGGCATTCATGGGCTGGATAAAACCCGCTGCTATTATCCCCCGCCGGAAAGCCGAGCGCGTGCTATTCGAGACAGGCGACTACGGGCGAATGAATGTGCCTGTTTACGGGACGGACGGTGCGGGCAACCTCGGCGGGGTTATCGACACGCTAAGCGGGGCGGAAATTCTTGCACGGTCCGGTTATGCTCCGCCCGTCAAGAAAGTAAACTGGCTAGCCGTGCTTATTGCGGCGATTATCAAGCTGTTTGGGGGTAAGAAATGAAAATCATGAAGGGCAAGAAAACATATTCGTGGTTGGCATTCTTAGCCGCCACCCAATTCCCTGAGCTATCCGCTCCCGTGTGGGGCGTGCTTGCCGATGCTGGCGTTGCTGGCTGGCTGGTTGCATGGCTTAAGATTGGATCGGCACTGCTTGGCTTTGCTGGTGCGGCTTATGGCCGATGGCGGGCTGGGAAATGATGCTAAAGCTCAAGCTATACGCCGCCGCCTTCGGGGCCTTCCTGCTTTTCTTGATTACCTTCGGGGCCAGCCAGCGCAAGGCGGAGCGCACAAAGAACGAATTGCGCCGATTGAAAGAGGCGCGGGATACCGACGAAAGGATAGACAATGCGAAACCTGCTGATAATGTCGCCGATGCTCGGGCTAACCTTCGTGGCTGGCTGCACAAGCGTAAACGATAGCGTGCTATGTAGCGGCCTGAGGCCCAGCCTAGAGGCCCTTGTGGGGGTAGTCTTGCAAGAAGGCACTGACAGCGTTGTGCAGGCAACTGAGGGCTTTGTGGTGAAGTTTGACGCTGGTTGCACGCCTTAGCCTATCTGTCATGTGTAGAAAAGGTTTTCTGAGCCGTCTTTAGGAGCGGCTCTAGTTTTCAACTGTCAAGCAATCCTTGACAGCTCAGTTAGTGCATGTTTTGCACCACCTGAGCTATTTCCGTTTTGGAAACGGTTCACAAATTTTTCGGGCATCGGGGATATGGTCACCTTTCGTCCATCATGTTCGCGAAAATCCGAAGCGCGGCAGATAGCTCGCGAGCTTCCATTGGCGACATTTCGAATTCTCCCATTGACTTAGGCCCATCTGATTTACTCAGGTCGCCATAATCAAATTCTTGCTTAACGAATACGCTCCCGCCGTCATGCGTGAGGATGATCCGGCCTATTCCGACGTCTGTGCTGCAATCAATATCGAGGCGGCATGTTGCGGCTGGTAGGGGTGTGGTTTTCATCTTCATTCATCCTTTCATTCAACGCGCCGGAATTGGTGCGTTTCTCCTGTGTTTACATTCTGTTGCGGTAATTCCGAAAGTATATTCCAAACCACCTTGCACTTCTATTTCTGGCACTAACCCCCGCTCAAATCCACAATATAAACAGGACACAACGGTTTTCTGAAATTCCCAAGGGGCGGTTATCTCTCGATTGCAAAATACGCATGAGCAGATAAAGCCTTCACCACGTTCATAAGCACTACGGCCACTGTGTGCAAAGAAAACTGGGGTCATACGTGCCATTCCTCACGCCAATACAGGGCAAGGATGCGGGCGCGGAGTTTGGCGAGTTTCATGGGCATTTCATCAGGACTTCATGCGTGGTCGTTGGCCCATATTTGGCAAGCGCCGCATCGATACCGTGCCGCTGGTCTTCTTTATCCATGATAGACAGCAACCGCCGCCGTGCATCCTGCTCATGCGGCCCTGCGCTCATGCCGCGCCATAGGTAGCCGTAGGCGCATTGGATGGCCTCCTCAGTTTCCTCAAGGTCAGACTCCAAAGCGCCGATATAATCTTGAATTTCATCCGGTAATTGGGAGATTTCATCATCGCTTGGCTCGGGCATTTGGTGTGATTGCAGTTTCATGCGTCTGGCCCTTTCATTGCTTCAACCACGCGGTAAGCATCATCCAAGCCTTTCTCACGGCCAAGCGCTCGGGATGTCGGGATGTCGGCGATTTTCCTGAGCGCTTCCTCCAGCACAGCCTCACGGGCCACGGCGTAGGCCAACTCCATTGGGTCTTGCAGTGGGCCAGCGCACTCACCAAATTTGTATGCTTCACGCATAGCCTCAATTGTTTTATCGGTCATTTTTCCAGGTTCCTTAATCTTTCTATCCCAGCCCCCTCTAAGCAGCTAAGAACAAGGGCTTCATAGTGGGCTTGAGCTGCGGCTTTGGCGTCATCTGGTGTGTGATATTCTGCGTCAGTCAGCGGCATTGACCCTAGATAAATGTTAAACCCGCTACCATCAGCCATATCCTGAAGATTGAATGAATATTCTTGACCAGCGCCATTCGCATAAAAAACATCACCCAACCTGTCCCAAACCAACCCCTTGACCTTTGCTGGGATGTCAGCGCGGCGGTATTTGGTGGCCCCGTCTTTGGGGACGTGTGATACCTTAATATCACCTGCCCAGAATGGCTTCCCATTGAATTTGTCCAAGGCCCATGCCCATATCTTTTCAGGTGCTTCGGCCATTGTTTTTTCTCCCATGATTTTCGTGAAATTTGTATTTAATATTTGCTGCGGCGCGGGCATTGATTGCATCTTTTTTGGCATCGAAATACCCTAGGTGAATTTTGCGTTTTTCAACTACGATACGTGCGTGCCATTTTTGGGAGGTTTTACACCAACAAACCCCAGTAACGCCGCTTGTATTTAGCTTTGAAATGCTCAAATTCTTTCCATTCTCTACACGGGTAACCTCCCGCAAGTTTGCTATCCTGTTATCGGCCCTATCATGGTTGATATGGTCAATATGGTCCACGGGCCAAGCACCAGTTTCCATCGCCCAAACAACCCGATGTGCGTAATGCTTCCTGTAAAAAATATCACCGTGCTTGTAGCCGGTTACACCGTCGATAGTAGCGAGGGCTGGCTTGCCAGGCCAACGACTATTCCAGCAATTTGCACGCGCACTATTTGAAAATAGATCAGACGTGCGCTCACGCCAAAACAACTCCCCTGTTTCAGGGATGCACTTTAATATCTTGCATAATAGCTCTTGAGGTATTAATCGTTTATTCATTGGCACAGTCCTTTTGTTGCCGATCATGGGGCCGGATGTTGACGCATCGCGGCTCCTATTTTATAGCCCAAATGTAGTTAAATGTCTAGTTTGCCGTTTAATTGGTCCCATTCAAGAGCTTTGAGGGTGGCTGTTAGTAGCGCACGGCTTGTTATGCTGTCAAAAATGGCTATGTCTTTTCTCCATGTTTTTGGGTGTTGAACTTTTGCAAACCCCTCTCGTATCACAAATCCCCATCTATCCCCCAGCAACTCCGCCATTAAGGCAATGGCTGCATCCACCGATCCTTCATAGGCTTTAACGAAAACGCCCCAATCATCTATGGGCATCGCTTTGCGCATCATGTCAAAATTGTCGCGCGGCAGGAATTCGTTAAAATCAATACTCCCTTCCTCCACAGCTTCAATCAGCTTTGCTAAATCAGTCATCTTGCACCTCTGTTACGACCCGCACGCACTTAACGCGGCCAGCTTTACGATCTTTTAACCATTGCTTCCGGCCAAATTCTTTGTTCTCCCAAATATCAACAAAGCGCTGTATCGCTTCCGCTCTTGTGCGTTGAATCGTGAAGGGCATAATCCAGCTTGAGCGCTGGCTGCGAGCGACAATGGCCCACCCGTGGCTTACCTCAGTCATCTTGCACCTCCTTTTTGGCTTTCCCGTGCTTGGCCATTATCCGCTTGGCAGCAGCCTCGGCTTTTGCGCGAGAGCTATATCTTGTTGAACTAATAAATGAACTGCGACCAATGAATATCTTCACCGCATGAGCGGAAACCGTTCTCGTTCGCCCAGTTTTACCTACATTAGCACTAAACCACGCATCTTTTTGCTTGGTTTCTGTTACCACAACAGGAAAGGCCTCACTTATCATCCTTCAGACTCCCGCATATCCAACAACGCCTCGGCCAGCTCCACCGGAAAGCCTGACTTCACGGCCAGCTCTTGCACCCGCTTAGCGGCCTTCACCCATGCTTCTGGGGCGCGAATGCCTGCCATGGCGTTGACGCAAACCACCGCCCTTGCAGGGTCATCACTGCGGGGCGTGGTTAACAACGGCCTGCCGTATTTACCTATAGCGGGAACACTGACCATCAAGCCAGCATCTGTATGTATGACCTCCCAAGGCTCTTTCGTGTGTGTCATATTAATGCCTCCGCTTTCTGCAACAGATCATCGAAGAATTCCGCCACCTTGACCGCGCCCGCCCGCCATTCGTCATAAGCTGGGCCGTCCTTTTCACCCGCCCAATCACCATGCAGCCCGATAGCCTCTGCAATCGGGGACTCCACGCAATTTGTGCCGCCCGTAGCAGAAGTGACAAAACAGTCATCGCAACTCGCATGCATTGTGCATATTTTGTCGCGCGACATATCCCACTTGTCCATGTCGAATTCATTCGGCCAGTCGGCACCCTTGCGCCATTCGGATTCGGCTTCGCGTAGGTTTTTAACCAGCTCCGCTTTGTATTCTGGATTTGTGTATCTTGGTCCAGGCATTGTGTCTTTCCTCTCTGTCCTAGGGGCGGTTACTTTGCGCTTCAGCATCATGCCAACCATCAGCAAAAAACGGATCGGGAGCCGGGCCTAAAGAAAAGCCTTTTGAATGCATATTGGCACCCAAATCATAGCGGTATTGATATTCTTCACTACGGGCACGTAAATCATCTCTATCCATGCGGGTAATTGGGCGTAACATCGTTCTTCCTTTCGGTGTTTTGTGTTCCTTACACATAGCACGCCACATTACCTATTGCAAGGTATAAAGCGGTATGATACGGTAATATTTAGAAAGGAGCAATTATGCCAACAGAAAAAATGACAATTTACCCAAGCCGAGAGTTAGCCGCACAAATTAGGTTGCTGGCTAAAACCGAGGACCGGAGCAACGCTAAAATAGCGGAGCATTTAATTAAAGAGGCCCTAGCAGCCCGAGCCAAAAAGGAGGCCGAGGAATGAGTAGTGGTGGCAAGCTAAGGAGGCGTTTGCAGAACCTAATTAGAAATAAACGCAGAGCTAAACGACGGGGCGACCCAAGGTTTTTCAGGATGCAAGCCGAATATAGGTTGTTACAGGCCGATCTCCGTAAAATTGAGGCCCACACCACCAACACTGACCGCGCGCAAATAGCAGCGCTAGGAGAACAAGATGGTGATTGAGTGGGAAAGGCATGGCAACGAACACAAGAGCGCAGATGACGTGTGGTTCGTGTGTCTAGAAAACGGTGTGTATGTTGCTTATGAGGGCCGCATGGCTCTCGGAGAATATGAAACACCACAAGAAGCAAAGGCGAGATGCGTATTTATTTCCAAGCAATATGACACGCCAAAATTAGGAGATCAAGATGAGTAATAGTAAACTAATAGAAGCCGCCCGTAAGGCAAAAGGGAGTCGCATTTTGCCAACCGTTCTTCTCGGGCAGAGATATGATGCTGAGGAGCTTTTGCTAGCAATGGCTGACGCCCTACAAGCCTGCGAGTGGAATACAGATATGGAAGCGGCACCACGGGACGGGACTAACATTGAAGGCTGGAATAAATCTCATGGCGCGCATCAATGCTGGGCAAGGAGCAGTATTGAAGCCCCGAAGCGGCCTGTGTTCTATTATGGGAAGCACGGGCTATTCATTCCTACCACATGGCGGCCTATTACCACACCGGATGAAACCCAATGACTGACGCCGACAAAGAGCGTGAAGCCCTGAAACTGCTTCACCGTGGATTTGACGATATGCCAGCCCATCACCAGCAAGCCCTACACCACACACTACTGTTTACAATAGAGGCGCTTATGAAGGTAGGACTGGTGGAAAGCAAAGAGGAAAGCAATGACACCTGAAAAGGTAGCCGCCCTTTGGAAAGCCTGCTTTGTGCGCCGATTAGGCTGTTGAGATTGATTAGCGTTCATGCTATAAAAGTGGCGAGCGGTGCATCAACACCCTCGCCAACGATCAGCTAAAGGACTAGCCAATGTCGAAAGATTTACCACCCCCTGAATTATTACGCAAGCTCTTACGCTACGAGCCGGATACTGGCAAACTGTTTTGGCGCGAGCGCACTCCTGACATGTTTAAGATCGGGCGGCATTCTGCCAAACACACTTGTAACAAGTGGAATGGAAGATACGCTGGTAAAATAGCTATGAACTCCAACGACGGTAGTGGGTATATGCGAGGCCCAATTATGTGCCAATGGCACCGCGCGCACCGCGTAATTTGGGCAATAGAAACGGGGGCTTGGCCAGTGGACCAGATTGATCACATCAACGGCGTTCGGTCTGACAATAGAATCGCTAACTTACGCCCCGCTACAAACTTGGACAATTCACATAATAGAGTTTTGTCGAAATGCAACACTAGTGGCGTTCATGGCGTTTGTTGGCATAAAGCAGCCAAGAAATGGCACGCGCAAATAAGATGTGAAGGAATTCAGGAAAACCTAGGGTTTTACGACAATATAGATGATGCCGCGAAGGCTCGCAAATTGGCTGAGACTAAACACGGATTTAACTTTAACCATGGAAGATAAAACAATGACCAGCACGCCTAGACTAAGCCCGCAGAAAACAGCTATATTGTGGAAATCCTGCCACGTCGCTAGGTGGCACAGCAACGAGCACCTTGCCCACACCCATGACCCGTTAAACGGCCATAGCGGGCGCGTGGCGGTCCTTATGCGCTCTCTATGGCCGGATGCCCCTGCGAACGTTCTGTGGGCTTGTGTGGTGCACGACCTGCCCGAATATATCGTAGGTGACGTTTCCGCCGTTAGCAAGCAAGACAATCCAAAATTCAACGCGGCGCTTGATATTCTTGAAGCCGAAACTGCGAAGAAAATGGAATGCGAATATTTGCTGGATGACCGATGGCAAGAGCGTCTTAACCTTTGTGACCGCCTCGACGCACTGCTATTCGCCCAACTTCACCGCCCTGACCTTATGCAGCGAGGGGAGTGGATAGAAAGCAAAGCCCGCATATTTGGCATGGCAGACGCTTGCGGCGTGAATTTGGAAGTGGCTGATATTATACGGTGGGCGGCATGAAGGACGTTGTTTGCCTGTTCGAGGAAAGTGGCCTAAGCGCCGCACCGTGGGCGAAAGCCGGGCATGATGTCTATTGCTACGATATTCTGCACAAAAAGCAACGAATAGAAAACCACGGAAAAGGCCGGATTATATTCATGCCGTGGGATGCAAGAGACCACCACCAGAACATTGAAATCATTCTCAGGCATTTTGAAATGTGGCAATAGTTTTAGGCTTCCCGCCATGCACAGATTTGGCTGTGAGCGGTGCGGCGCACTTTGCCAAAAAGGCGGCGGCTGATGCGCGCTATCGTGATAAGGCAATGAAACTGGTTTACACCGTGCGAGACATGGCCAAGCAAATCGGTTGCCCGTGGGTTATAGAAAACCCTGTTAGTGTCATTTCATCCGAGTGGCGCAAGCCTGACCATATATTCCACCCATGGGAATACGGCGGGTATTTGCCGAAGGATGACGTGCATCCGCGCTATCCCGAATACATAGAGCCGCGCGATGCTTATCCGAAAAAAACATGCTACTGGACGGGCGGCGGGTTCATCATGCCTGATAAAAAGCCTGTTCCCGTAGAGCCTGGCTATTCATTGCAGCACCTGAAGCTCGGGGGGAAGTCAGAAAAGACAAAGCGCATTCGCAGCGCCTCACCTCGGGGCATTGCCCAAGCTATATTTGAGGCTAACGGCTAACTACAGATTTAGCCCATTCGTGGGCTTCATCTTCATTATGCAGAATGACAAATTGCCCGCGCCAGTCTTTTAGAAACTTAGCTTGTGGCTTGGTTAGCGGCGCTTTCAAGCCGTTCTTGATCTCAACCAGGTAATTCACGCCATTGAATGCGCAGATTGAATCTAGCGGCTGATCTGTGGGGTAGATTGAAAACCCGTAACCGCGAAGGATTGCAAATATTGCAGGCTCATTAGCGTCGCGCTTGTTTTTGAATTGGCCGCGCATTCAATTATACTCCTCAATCAATTCATTAGCGTATTTAAGCCAGTCATAATCCCGCCCGTATTCCTTCCGCCATGTTTCCGGCCCGAGATGCAGGGCAATCTTGCTGTTATCAATCAAGCCTTGGTGGTGGCCCTCGCAAAGCGGCAAGGTTTCGCTGTCTGGCGTTTTCCGCCCCGGCACTGGCCTATCGTGAATCCAGTGGTGTTCCGCCGTAGGTGATAGTTGTTGCATTCCGTAGAAGTGGCATATCATGCAGGGGCAGTTGTGTATGCGCTCAGAACGGGCGCTGACGGGCTTCTTGCGCCGTTTGGTGGTCATGTAGCGCTTTTGCTCTTTAGGTGCTTTAATGGGCTTAGGGGCTGGATTGAAGTCAGTCATTGCCTTGCGCCTTCAATCTCCAAACCATTTCAGGGTCAGGCAAGGTTAGATCAACACCTAAACCAGTGTATTCGGCCCATATGCGATCGAGGTAATTCGTCATTTGCTTTTTGGTCATGCGGCTGGATACGTCAATCATCCCGCTACGCATGGCCTTGATTTTTTCCTCATAGCTGGCGGGCTTTATCAGCGTATCATAAACGTGCCGAAATTCTTCATTCTCGGCCCTTAGAATTGGCACCCCTATTTCCAGCTTGAATATGGCCTGATAACCCGCCGCGTCATCATTTCCCAAATCCCGCGCGCATTCTTCAGCCCATAGCCATTGCAAGCGGTTCTGCGCTGCCGTCCGGTCATGCCCTTTTGTCCACGATATTGTGAACGGCAAATCAACGTTGCTTAGCACGGAAAACAGGCCTTCACGCTGGCTTGGGGTTTTGATAGCGCGGTGGGCCATTGGTCTTTCTCCTAAGTTAAGTTGCGGGGCCAGTGTGCAAAGCTGGCCCCTATCCACCCGGTCAGGGTATCAACAGCAATCGGGTGGAATGGTTTAAATTCGTTTCTCTGCGGCGAATGGCAAGTCGGCATCGAAGCCACCAGCCTGAGCACCACCCTGCGGGCCTTGCAACGCCTTGTCCTGATAGCCGCCGCGCTCTTGCTTCCCGTCCAGCATAATCAGCTTGCAGTCAAACCCTTGCAAAACCACCTCGGTTTTATAGCGGTCATTGCCGGATTGATCTTGCCACTTGCGGGTTTGCAGCTTGCCTTCAAGGTAGACCTTGGAACCTTTTTTCAGGAACCGTTCGGCCACGCTAACAAGCCCCTCCGAGAAAATGGCAACGCTCACCCATTCGGTGCGCTCTTGTTGCTGGCCTTGCTTGTCTTTCCACGTTTCAGTGCAGGCAAGGCGCAGGTTGGCCACGCGCCCGCCATTTTGGAACGTGCGTATTTCTACATCGGCTCCCAAGTGGCCAATTCCAGTCCATTTATTCAGCATTAAGAATCTCCGATTCTTGCTCAAGTCCGGCACTATATGCTTTATATAGTAATCCTAATACCCTTTCCTTAAGCGCCGCACATTCATTTTCTTCTTTTGTTGTTGCTCTGTCGATCACGCCAAAGTGGTATACAACTCCAACCGCAAGCGACAAAACCCCTTCGTAATAGGCTTCTCCAGTGTCTGCAGCCATCATCATGGCGTTTACTGATGTTCCTGCAAGGCTAAACCCAAAATCCTTAATTTGTGAATCTCTATCTTCCATTTAGTAACTCTCTTTCTTTGTTGTTAAATTCCGGCGCGGGTGCATCAAAATGCCTCCTTAGATTGCCATTGCTTTACCACATTATCGCCGCCAAGGGTTGTAGTTTTGTGATGCGCCCGCGCGTATTCCTCAGCGAAAGCGGCCATTGCTGGCTTGTCGTTTGTGGCGATCCAATTAACCAGCGCCCGCATGTCCACAATCTCAAAGTGTTTGACTTTCCGCAAACCCCTTGGCTTGTCAGCCTTCGCCGCCCGTGCTGCCTTGTCTGCCTGCATAGCCGCCTCTTGGGCCTGTTGTGCCTCGCGTTGCGCCTCAAGGTCCGCTGCATCCGCCTCGCGGGCTTTCCGTTCAGCCTCAAGTTTTGCCGCATTGGCCTTTTCCCATGCAATGCGCTCGGCCTCAGCTTTCTCAGCCGCCATCTTGCGCTTGAATGGGTCAACAGTGGCAACCAGTGAGGCGACAATCCGGTCAAAATCTGCAAGCGTGGGCTTCCAGAACTCAATTGCTGCCGTATGTGCCGCCTTGTATTCTCGAACGTCATCATCACGGGCTTTATTTACGGCGGTTCTGGCGGTTTTGAATTGCTTTAGAAGAGCGTCAACAACTTCCATTTGCGCTTCGGTTTCCACCTTGCCGCCATCGCACCAGTTTTCGCACTCAAGAATAAGCGCACCATATGGCGCTACGGCGTCGTCAATTGGCGATGGAGGGTTGTTGCCGCCAATTACTGCACGTTCATTTTCCATAATTCTCTCCTAATATGGGATAACGTCATCAACAGGCGGGTTATCATCTTCAAACTTCCCATTCATCTTCACGATTGCCGCAATAACCTTTTCGTCACCCGCGATTTCGGGGTATTGTTTAGCCAGCCTTGCCGCCATGCCGTCGAGCGCGGCCTTGGTTTTAGCGCCCCAGATATGGCCCAGGGCTTCGGCCTTGGTTAGCCCTTGCGGGGGCTTTGGCGGTGGCGTCTGTTGCGGCGGTGGCGTTTCATCGTCACCATGCAAATCGCCCTTGTGCCATAGGTCTAGCGCTGCACCGAACCGCATAGCAGCATTGCGCAAGGCGTCGCCAATGATTTCCTTGATAGCGTTGCCACCAGTTTTGCCATCAGCATGACCATAGCCTAGGCGGGGTACGCCGCAAACAGTGAGTTTGATCCATAATCCCCCGATGCCGTCATAAACAGGAAGACCATTTTCATTGACGGACAGCGGCTCCCAATTCCATTCAGGGTCACAATCAAGAAGTCGATCAGTTAATGCCGCGTGGCCTACATAATCAAGATGCACAACTTGCGGGTGGTGCCAGCCACCGCACAATTCGCACCGGATGCCCTTTTTGAAGTCAGCCTTCACCTCATCCGTTTGGCGCTTTGTCGGCTTTGGCAGCTTCGAAATTGCGTTCTCAGGGAATGGTTCCCGAAGAAGTGCCAACCCGTCTTTCTTTTCATTGCCCATTCTCTCTCTCCTTAGCAATGTCTATCTTCTCTTCAACCTTCACGAAACACCAAAGGAATGCCGCCGCCATGCCAGCGTAATATTGCGCGGTTTCATCAGTTTTCGCCACCCTTGCGCTAGCGTCGGCCCGCTCTCGCTGGTCGGATATTTCGCGCAATAGTTCCCACTGCAAATCTGGGTTGCTCACAGCCATCCCTCCAAAAACCGCACCACAACATCTTTCCAGTGATGCAAGCCCCACCCAAACCCCGCCAGCCCAAAGGCCAGCAAGGAAACGGAAACCACCAATCGGCGGCGATCAATGGCCTTGTTGGCGGCATAAAGCATGCCTAGCGGGTTTTCCATATTCCGGCGCGCCCGAACCTTGGCGTTGTTCTTTGCTATTTGCTTGCAAATGGTCATTTTTCACCCTCCGGCTTGCTATAGGTTACAGTGTAATCTCCCTTGCGGCATTCAATCCGGTGAACGATGTATCCGCCCATAAGATCGAGCTGCACAAGAAACCCCTCAAGGTCATCTTTTGTTGTGAATGTTTCAGTCTGCATATTCGCACCCATCCCAGCTATCCACTTTCACACTTGGCAGGCTTCGGCAATTACCTATAAGGCCAACATAACGCCCCGCCAAATCATCACTAGCGGCATAGATCACGCTGGCCGCATCGCCAAAATAATCGGCATCACTTTGGCTAAGATTTCCACTGGCCACCCGCTCAGCGTCCACGTAAGCCGCCACGATTTTAGCCATTGCGCTATCTTTCGGCAGTGCTTCCATAAATGGCTTTGCCGCGTCCAGCAGTGCCTTAATGCTTTTAACTTCTTCCATGTTCTTTCCTCCGTTTGCTTACCCCCAATATAACCACACCTAAACGGATTGCAATGTGTTTTTTTGCGGCATTACAAAAAAACACATTGCAAAGCACGAATTAAACGCGTATTGTCCACACACGAAAGGAGTTTACGCATGGCAAAAAAACCAGAAAACTATGACGCTCTTTATACGAAGGTGCGAGAGGCCCTGAAAGACCGTGTCTATAAGACGGTAGCTAAGAAGTGCTACATGACACGGGAAACGGTGCGCAAGATAGCGCGCGGCGAGGCCAGCCCGAAATACAGCACCCTTGAGCACCTGGCTGATTATATGGGGGTGGATCGTGATTGACCTTAACGATGCCGAGGCCATATTGCGGCTAGCAAAGCGCCTTGTTTCTGAGCGCAAGCATTTCGACAAAATATCGGCCAGACAGAACCACGACAACACACCCAAGCGCGCCCAAAAAATTCAGGCCGATATGAATTGGCAAGCGATGGAGATTGACAAGATCGAGCTGGACCTTCACGCGGCTTGCGTGGATGGCGGCGTGGCGGCTCCGCGTGATGATTGCCGTTATGGCCCCGCCGAATATCACCCAAGCGGCTTTCATAGCTACAGATACCAGCCAGCAATTCCACGTGTGATTGCGGCTCGGAGGGAAGCTAAGTGAGCGGGAAGCATATGCGCAACCTGACTTTTTTGTGACACAGGCTGAAAACACAGAGGGAAAAACAACAGGCGATTTATTCGCTTAGAGTTTCGGAGTGGCACGGTATTTTCTACTCTTTGGATTTAGGATTTGTTGGAGCCGTGGCATTCTGATTTAGGCGGGGCGAGGCTGAACCCGAGACCCGAAACCGGGCCCCGCCGCATTTAACAAAGGAGAAAACCATGACTAAAATGCAACGCGCCATGTATCGCGCCATGATGCAGATGGAGCTTTCTAAATGACTGACCACATAGAAAAAGCGGCCCTGGAAGCGGCGGCTGACCTATTGGAAAACACGCTTCACCGCAAAAACTACACGGTGGACACCCTCGAGGCAGTTGCGGCCCGTTTTATTGAATTCCGGCAGATGGTGGCGCAACAAAACAAAAGAGGATTTCAAGCACAGGTAGAGGCAAAAATAGCCAAGGTTCTGGAGAAAGGCCCAAACATGGCCGTAAACATAAAAGTTGCAACAGGTGTTTCGATGACAAGCATTCGGCCTGCACTTCGGAGCATGGTTGGAAAGGGCGTTATTGAAGTCATCGGGAAGGCTGATAGGCGTAAAGTTTATAAGCTGGTGAAGAAATGAAAAAACGAAAAATCCCCTTAGAAACAGCTATTCGCAGTCTTCTAGGCCTTGGCTTAGGCACTGAGGACATATCCTTAATTCTGAATTGCAATGTCGAGCGCGTGAGGTTTGAGGTTCGCCGCCTACGGGCTATTGGTGAGCTTGAGCAGGTGCTTAGAGTAAAGGCCCCGCCAGTTAAGCGAGGCCTTGATTTTCCGCTGGATGGGCGGTAGTGTGATGCAATCTAAAATGCAGGTTATTGTTAGCACGCTGGGAAGCCTGTTGCAAGACCCTGCCCGAAAATGGGCCAAACATGCAAAACAAATTCAAAGATACACCTGACGCCGCATATCAGCGCATGGTCAGATCAGCTATTCGTAAATCAGAAATGACCAAAAGTGACCGCGATATAACCGTTGCGATTGTTAACTTGTGGTTTCATCACCGAAACGGACCTAAAGGTTATATTCACCCCGGCAGGAAGCATTTAGCAAAAAAGGCAAGAGTTACAATAATGACCGTAGCCAGATGCCTTGCCAAGCTCCGTGCGGGCGGCATGATAACGCCAGTTAGAAATCTACACGGGGAAGGCCAGAACCCGACACACTACACGGTAAATATTCACGCAATTCTGGTGTTTTGCGGGGCCACATGGATTGACGAATATGTCAGAGATATGGCCCAAAATGTTACACCACTCTACGCCCAAAATGTTACGCCACTGGCGTATCAAAATGTTACACAGTCTATATGTAAGTCAAACCTGTCGAAATCCAAAACCAAGCCATGCGTAAATTCAAAACATGGTGATGAAAATGAATAGCATTTCACCAAGCTTTGAATTCAGCAGCCCTAGCCAAGAAAAGAAAATCTTAAGGGATTATCAACAGAACGCAATCAACATGCTAAAGTCTTCTTTTGGCTTGGGTAATCGAAGGGTAGTTATTCAAGGGGCCACAGGATTTGGCAAAACGCTTGTAGCTGCTAACATTATCGAAGGGGCAATAGCCAAGGGCAACAAGGTGATATTCACCGCGCCAGCTATCAGCCTGATTGACCAGACAGTGAATGCCTTTGAATCCGAGGGCATAACTGACATTGGGGTTATGCAATCCAGCCACCCTCGCACAAACCCTGATGCGCAAGTGCAAGTCTGTTCGGTTCAAACATTGGCTAGGAGAGATATACCGCAAGCCTCTTTGGTGATTGTAGACGAGTGCCACATAAGAGCCACGGCAATTGAAAAAATGATGAATGAGCGGCCTGACTGTTTTTTTGTTGGATTGTCCGCAACGCCTTGGGCTAAAGGCATGGGGCTGCAATGGCAAGACTTGGTTATTCCTATCACATTGCAAGAACTGATAGATCAAGGCTACTTGTCAAAATTTACGGCTTACGCGCCAAGCATACCGGATTTAACCAAAGTCAGGACTCGCGCTGGGGATTACGTGGATGCTGACCTAGAGGAAGTAATGGCCGAGGGCGCGCTTGTGGCTGGTGTGGTTGATACATGGCTTGAGAAGGCCTCAGGACGGCCTACGCTGGCCTTCGGCGTGAATTGCGCCCATGCTGCCACAATGTTTGACGCATTCCAACAGTCGGGCGTTGCAGCGGCTTACGTCGACGCTTACACGGACGTTGTGGAGCGCCAGTTAATCGAGCGGCGTTTTAGGTCAGGTGAAATTCAGGTTGCTTGCTCAGTTAGAACCCTAACCACTGGTATTGATTGGCCTGTAAGCTGCATTATTGACGCGGCCCCAACAAAATCCGAAATGCTTCATGTTCAAAAGATTGGCAGAGGTCTTCGAGTAAATGAAGGCACAGAGGATTTAATGATTTTAGACCACGCTGGCAATTCGCTACGGCTCGGGCTGGTAACTGATATTTTGCATGAAACGCTTGATGCCACCAAAAAGGGAGAAAAGGAGAAGCGCAAGACAAACGAAAAGCTCCCCAAAGAGTGCGCTAATTGCGGCGGGCTTCACACGGGCCTAACCTGTCCATTCTGCGGACATGAGCGCAAGCCGATTGCAGGAATTGAAACGGTTGACGGTGAACTGGTAGCCCTGAACCCCGAAAAGAAAAAGAAATACGCCAAAGAAGAAAAGCAAGTTTGGTGGAGCGGATTGCTGAAAATAGCACTTGTAAGGGGTAGGGCTAAGGGCTGGGCTTCACACACATACAAGGATAAGTTTGGGGTATGGCCGCGTGGGCTTGAGGATGTGCCGCGCGCGCCGGGGCAGGAAGTTTACGATTATGTGACGGCAAAAGATATTCGGTATGCAAGGAGGGTGGGGAAATGATAAGCGAAAACACAGCCATTGCGGCTAAGGGAAAATGGCGTGGAATACTTTTGCAGCTCGGCGTGCCAGATGAAGCTCTAAGCGGGAAGCATGGCCCGTGTCCGTGTTGTGGTGGAAAAGATAGGTTCCGATGGGATAACAAAGAGGGCAGGGGAACCTACTACTGCACCCATTGCGGCGCTGGTGACGGCATGGATTTAGCTATAAAATACACTGGCAGGGATTTTAAGACGGTTGCCGCTGAAATTGATGGGATGCTCGGGAATATAAAATATGAACGAGCCAAGCCCGAAATGACAGACGAAAGCCAAATGCAAATGTTGCGAGATGTTTGGGCGGCAACAAGGCCAATTGAAACGGGAGATTTGGTTGATAAATACCTTGCCACCAGAAACCTAGATGAACTGGTTTACTCAAAGGCGCTTAGGTTTTCCCCTGCTCTTAGAGATGGGGAAGGTGGCATAAGGCCGTGCATGGTGGCAATGGTCGGGGTTTATGGGGAGCCTAAGTATTCGACAATGCACCGCACATTCTTGCGTAGCGATGGCCTTGGAAAAGCTGAAATGCAAAGCCCCCGCAAAAATATGCCGGGGCGGTTACCTGATGGGGCGTGTGTGGCGCTTTCTGAATACACGGGAGGTCCTCTAGGGATAGCCGAGGGCATAGAAACGGCTATGAGTGCGTCAAACATGTTTCAGATGCCAGTATGGGCAGCGCTCAACGCCGGAATGCTTGAAAAGTGGACCCCACCAGAGGGCTGCACCGAAGTTGTGATTTACGGGGATAATGACGTTAAATTCGGGGGCCAGAAGTCGGCGTATTCCTTGGCGTATAAGCTGGCCACAAAGGGGGTTGGGGTAACCGTGGAAATCCCGAGGAAATCAGGGACTGATTGGGCTGATGAATATATGCTAACGGGGAAAAGATGATTGACCACCACCCCATTCTATGCGATAAATGCGGCACCTCTCTTGTTAACGAGTGTTTCATTTTTTCTCCCTGTTGACTGGCCCCGGTGTAAAAGCTGGGGCCTTTTTTGCAAAAAAACCAAAAAAGTGCTTGCAAAGAGAGAATAAGTGACTATATTAGAGTTATAGGAAGCAAACAAAGGGAGAGATAAGATGGACATAGACGAAATCACAATGATGGCGGCGGAAGCAGTGGCTGAAATGGTTGGCGCTACGGTGACAGAGGCGTTAACTGATTACCAGAACGAGGTTTTCCATTTTGTGTGTGCCGCAATGGCAGAGGAAGCGGCGGACAGGAAACTAGCCGCCTAACCCCAAAGAGCTAGCCACCTCGTAAAACTGGCTAACTGCACTCTGGCGGCGCGCCTTAGCGGTCCTCCCCCGCTTTAGATCAAGCTTCCTAGGCATGGTCGGCGCGCCTCCAGAGCGCAGTTAACAGGGCGTTCTATCCCGTCAATCGGGCTTGTGTTCTTTCTGGTGCTGCACCGCCTATCAGCCCAGATCGTAGTTTAGGCGGCGCGCTACGATGCACCTAGGGCAAACCCGCCCGATTGTAGCAAAGGCAACATTCTCTGGAATCCGGAGTGTGTAGGGCGGGGCTAATTCAACGGAGGAATCAAAATGACTAAACCAAGCGAAATGACCAACGCCGTTTTGGCTGACTGGCTGGATAGCGATATTTCTATGATGGCCACATGTCCAAAACGGCGCAGGGAAAATCTTACTGAAGCAGGCAAGCGCCTCCGCACCATGCCAGAGCCAGCAAAGCCGGAGTTTTACGTGGGTTGGGCAGGGAAAACTCGGGGCGGCGCTGATGCTGAAATATTCGGGGAATATGGTGGCCGTTTTTTCGGGCGCATTGGGGCTATCGGGTGTTCTTGGGATAAAGGCGGTAATCGTATCGCTACGAGCGGCGAGCATAGCGATGATTTATCCCCACCGGGGCCGGAGATTTGGCATAGGCCGAAATCAAAGCCGGATTGCCTTTACTCAACGGCGCGCAGCGCGAAGGTTTGCCACCCCGGCGCGGAAACCGAAAAAGTAGAAGTGAGGGTAATTAAATGACCCCCGAGCAAGAAGCAGAATTCGGGCCTTGGGAAATATTCAACGGCGGGCCTTGCCCCCTAAAAGAAGGGGAGCTGGCGCAGGTGCGGCTTAAGAACGAAAAGCGTGAAGAGGTTGAACGGCAAGATGAGAGATGCTTGGTTGGCCGCGATGTTTGGCTTAATGCATCTGGCATCATAAGAGCATACCGCCGCGTGATAGAGCCTAAGCCGCGCGTTGCAATCGGCCACGTGCATCAGTTTGGTGAAGAAGAGGGCGAAAACTTCCGGAGTTTCGCCGTAACCATAACGGGCGACGAGATCGAGGCGTCTTGGATAGACTAAACGCCAGTTAGCGAACAACCCAGCGGGCGGTGGTTAAAAACACCCGCAGTCGGGCAATGCGTGTAAGGCTTCATACGCCTCTTCCGGCGCGGAGGCCCGGCACTTGATATTCTCAGCAATAGGCGGTAATATACCTGCAACAACACCCCGCAGGCCTTAGCGCTCAACACCGTGGGGTTACTAATTCAATGAGGTGATCTATGGCGAGGGCGAGCACAAACACCAATCAAAGCGGGGCGTTCTCCCATGCGCTATTTTTTGGGATGATATTTGAAACATTCATCAGCTACCGAAAAGTGAAGGGTTTTGTCCACAGAGAAAGATGTAAAGTTTTTCGCCTGCGCAAATCATCTAAGCCAATGACACATATATTGAGAATATCTCGCAAGGCCCCGCTGAAAGAATACCGGCGCGGCAGTTTGGAAGCGAAATACAAAACTTCGTTCAACAAATTCGGCCTGAAGATAGTGAGAAAATATGACTAGCCACCTCGCGCAATACAAACACAATTCACGGCCAATGCTAACACCTGAAGAAGGATACGCTCTAGCGAAATACCAAACGCCTGGCTAGTACGTCGCTATGGGTGTGCTATCTGCCGAGGTTAAGAAAATAAAGCCGCTACACACAAATTCTATGCCAGAAAATGGCCCGCAATCTTGGTGTGATGTGGATCTTATGAATATCACCAATAGCAGGAACATCCATGCCAGCACCTAAGGCAGCAAAATTAACCCCAAAGCAAGATGCTTTCGCAAGAGCTTATGTTGAGATGCTAGGCCCGAGCGAGGCATATAAGCGCGCTTATGATGCTGAAAACATGTCGCCGGAATCAATAAAGGTTGAGGCGAATAAGCTGTTAAACCGCCCTAACATAGCCCTAACGATTGTAAAATTGCAAGAAGCGGGCCGAGAGCGAACGCTTGTAACGGTGGAAAGCCTCACCAAAGAGCTGGATGAAAACAGATCGGCGGCGCTTGAGCTTGAGCAGCCTGCGGCCATGAATTCGGCAACAATGGGCAAGGCGAAACTGCACGGGTTGCTGGTTGATAGGGTGCACGGTGACGTTAATATCACCATAGGTTCAGATGTCCGCAAACTTTAATTGGAACCAAGGCCAGCAAAAGGCACTTGACGAGGTTCTAACAACTGGCGCTCGGTTCAACTTGCTATACGGTGGTAGTCGATCCGGCAAAACTGTTCTATTCTCAGGAGTAACACTAGACCGCGCCCTTTACGCGCCACGATCCAAACACCTGATAGTCCGGAAGGAGGGCAGCGCGGCGCGGGCTGCTCTTGCTCGGGGCAATATGGCCACTGTTCCAGCGGTTGCGCGCATGCGCTACTCCGGATTGGAAATCACGTGGAATGAAAAATATGGTTACTTTGAGCTGCCAAACGGCTCAGAAATATGGATAGGTGGGTTGAATGACGAGAAGGCAATGGAGCGCATTCTTGGCAACGAGTATGCTACGATCTACAAAAATGAGTGCTCAGAGATTAACTATTCGGCGCACACGCTTTTACGCTCACGGCTGGCGCAGCAGGTCAAGACATTAGACGGCGGCTTCCTGAGCCAACGGGATTACAACGACCTGAACCCAACAACGCGCAATCACTGGACCTATAGGCTATGGCGAGACCTGATAGACCCTGACGGGGAGCGGCCTGTTGACCCTAGGCAATACGCTTGGGGTGTGATTAACCCGATGGACAACTTGCCTAACCTATCGGCTGATTACATAGCTGACCTTGAGAGCATGAATGACAGGGCGAAGAAACGCTTCTTTTCTGGTGAATACGTTGAGGATGCAGAGAACGCCCTTTGGCGGCGCAATCTTATCAAGCGGGTGGCTAACCTGCCAGATATGGCCCGCATTGTTGTGGCGATTGATCCGGCAGTGTCAAACAATATTGGCTCGGATGAAACCGGAATTGTAGCCGCTGGAATAGACGGGGCAGGAAATGGCTATACTTTAGCCGATGATAGTGGTAAGTATTCACCCGATAACTGGGCCAAAAAGGCGATTGCACTCTATGATTACCTAGATGCTGACTGCATTGTGGCCGAGGTGAACCAAGGCGGTGACATGGTAGAGACTGTAATTCGGGCGCACAGGCCAGACATACCCTACAAGGCCGTGAGGGCCACGCGCGGCAAGTATGTGCGAGCTGAACCAGTTGCGGCACTGTATGAGCGCGGGAAGGTTTACCATTCGGGTGATTTCCCCGATCTTGAAGACCAGCTTTGCGCGTTTACGAGCGATTTTGACCGCAAGGCGCAGGGCTATTCCCCTGACCGTGTAGATGCGCTAGTGTGGGCGTATACCGAGCTATTCCCGCATATGACACGGCGGCGGACTAACTCGGCCCCAATTCTTAGACCGTTAGGAACGATGGCATGAGTGGTAAAATAACATGGGAAATGTTCTGGCGCAAACTTGTGCAGGAGAGGCCAGATATAGCAGGAAAAGTTGGCTACATGTCGTTTAGGAGCGGTGTTCCTGTGATTTACACCGAGCTTGGCGTTGACGCGGGCCATCTAACAGACGATACAATGGTAGAAGACGTGGCTAGAGATCTTTATCCAGAATTGGGGGACATGGCCAATGGCTAAAATGACAAAAGCAGCCCTAGAGGCTTTACTCGCAGCAAACCAAAGTAATGCTGTTGGCGCTCTCAATTCCACGATTGGCCAGCACCGGGCCAGCCTGATGGACCGATACAACGGCGAGAAATACGGCGATGAGGTGCAAGACCGCTCGCAGATTGTCATGACTGATGTCCGCGATACGATCGAAAGCATCAAACCCGAATTGATGGATATATTCTTTGGCGGGGACAATGTTGTGGAATTTGCCCCACAAGGCGCTGAAGATGTGGGCGCGGCCAAGCAAGAAACCGATGTTTGCAATTACATATTCCAGCAACAGAATAACGGCTTCATGGTGCTTTACTCATGGTTCACCGATGCGCTGATGCTCAAGAATGGCTATGTGAAGCGCTATTGGGACGAGCGGACCGTCACCGAAATTGAAAGCTATGACGACCTTTCACCACAAGAGGCAATGCAAATACTGTCATCTATCGAGCAAGAGGATGGCGAGGTGGAGATCATAGAGCGCTGGGGCGGGCCAGAAGTTGAAGAGGACGCGCCCGAGGATATGGCTATGGGCATGATTCCCGAAGGCGGCGTTGGTGGCGTTGAAATGGAACCCATCGGCTTTAAGCTTCGGATAACAAGGGAGCTAAAGCAATACAAGATCGAGCCAGTGCCACCGGAGGAAATCCTTGTCAGCCCGCTTTGGAACAAGCTTTCGTTTGATGGTTGCCCATATGTTGCGCACAGATCCACAAAGACGGTATCAGAACTGATCGAGATGGGCTTTGACCGCAAACAGGTTGAAGCCCTGCCCGAGATTGATGTGAAGCTTCAAACGGAAGAGGCTGAAACGCGGTTTTCTGGCAATAAGGCGGATGAAAGCAATATCAATTCCAGCACTGAAGTTGCAATGCGGGTTGTGCAGGTATTTGAGAATTACATCATGGCCGATAGGGATGGTGATGGCGTGGCTGAATTGCTGCAAATATTCACTGGAGGCACTGGTGGGGAAATCCTGAAGCGCAACGGCAAGCAGGCGATTGAAGAAATTCGCAAGGTTCCATTCAACACGGCTTGCCCGCTGCCCATCCCGCATAAGCACTATGGCCTTTCTATGGGCGAATTGATTGAAGACTTGCAGAGGCTTCGGACTGTGTTAGTTCGGCAAATGGTTGATAACATTGTTGGCAGCAATAACGCTGACATTGTAATGGATGAAGACAAAGCCAGCGATGCCACATATCAGGACTTGGCTGTCACAAGGCCGGGGCGGGTTATTAGAATATCCGGTGGGATTGCATCATTGCAGCAGCTTCCGCCAACAAGCACCGCGCCGCAATCGCTCATGGGGATTCAATACGTTGACAGCCTGCGAGAGGAGCGCAGCGGCGTTTCTAAGTTTAACCAAGGCCTTGACGCCAATGCTCTAAGCAAAAGCACCTTTGGCGGCACAAAGGCGGTTATGGCGGCTTCTCAGAAGAAAATCCTAATGATTGCCCGTATCTTTGCCGAAACTGCCGTAGCTCCGATGTTTCAGGATATGCACGCGGACTTGCGCAGCGGCCCGCTGAAAAGCATTGCCATGAAGCTCAACAACGAGTGGGTGGAGGTTGACCCGCGCACATGGAAATCACGCACTGACATGACGGTTAATGTGGGCCTTGGCACTGGTGATAGAGACGTGCAATTCCAGCGGCTCGGGATGATACTTGGCCAGCAGAAAGAGGCCTTTGCCATTGGCGGTGTAGGGCCGGAGCATTTATTTCACACACTAAGTAAAATGGTTGAACTTAGCGGATTTAAGGATGTAGAGGCGTTTTTCCCTGATCCTGCCAACATTCCACCCAAGCCTGAGCAGCCACCACAGCCCGACCCCGCCATGATGCTGGCGCAGGTTGATATGAAGAAATCCGAGAATATCTTGAACGCCAAGCTGGCCGAAATAGAGATTAAGAAGATGGAGGCTGAAACCAAGCGCCTTGATATGATGATGAAAGACCATCGAGAGCGCGACCTTGCCGCTGCAAAGATAGAAGCTGACGAGGCCAAGCAATTCAACGAGCGTGTGGATGGGGTGGCTTTGACCAATGGTAGATAAAACCCAACGCGCCCACGCGGCCAACAACACCTTGAATGACAGTGTAATCATGGCGGCGTTGACACAGGCCAAGGCTGATGTTAATAATAGGTTACTTACTTCCACCACCCCAGAGGGGCGGGAGTCACGCTGGCAGGAATACAAAGGCCTTGAACGGGTTGAATCTATTCTTGCTAAATGGGCGGCACCTGTCCGCCATAACCAAGAGGACGACCGATGAGCGATAATCAGGAAACTGGACCGCAAACGATTGATCAACTGCTTGATGCTAAATTCGCAGAGCCTGAAACAGATGATGTTGAAGGGCCAACTGCTGAAAGTGTTGAAGCACCTGCGCCAGACGCAGAACAAGACGAAGCGCCGGATCAAGAAATTGAAGCCGATGCTGCCCAAGATGAAGAAATTGACGAAACGACCGACCCCGAACCGGAGCCGGAGGAACCCCAGCACCTAACCCTTGACGAATACGGTGAAGTTACAATTCCCGTGATTGTTGATGGCGAGGAAAAACGGGTTAACCTCGCGGAAGCGGCCAAAGGATACCAGTTGCAAGCCGATTATACCCGCAAGACGCAAGAGATTGCTGCCGAGCGTAAGCAAATGGAAGCTACGATTCAGCAAGAGCGCGCGACACTCCAGCAAGAATTGGCTGGAATTGCGGAGAAACAACGGTTGCTCGATGAGCAGCTTGCACAAAGCATTGAACCTGAGCCGGATTGGGTAAAGATGGCGGCGGAAAAACCGCTTGAGTATTTGCCCGCGAAGGAAAAGTGGAACCAGCAGCAGCAGCAACGGCAAGAAGCCCAAGCTCGATTGCAGCAGGATGAAGCTAGGCGAGTGCAGGAATTCCAACGCAAGACGGCTGAATTGGCTGTTGCGGCAATTCCTGAATGGCAGCAAGATGGCGAGTTCATAAAGAACGCCACCAATCGCCGCGATGTAGCACTGGCGGCAGGGTTTACGCCTGAAGAGTATGACGGGTCGAGTGATTTTCGGTTGGCCGTTCTTTTGGAAAAAGCAGCGCGGTACGACGCGATGCAGAGCCAGAACGCGGTGATTGAAAAGAAGCTAACCAAAGCTCCGAAGGTTCTTAGGCCCGGCAAGGTTAAGGGCAAGGCTGATGTGCAGGCTGAACGGAAAGCGACCACAAATCGCAAACTGAACCAGCCACATTCTATGGATGAGCATTTGAAAATGCTCTATGGATAAGCTGATAAACCTTTAAGGGGTTACACCATGGCACAGCCAGCCAATACCTTTGACACCTACGATGCAGTAGGTATCCGAGAAGACCTGTTTGACGGCATTTATAATGTTGATCCAGACGAAACGCCTTTCCTGTCCAAGATGAGCAAAGTGAAGGCCAAAGGCACTTACCACGAGTGGCAAACTGATGGCCTTGACGCGCCCAGCGCAACCAATGCCGCGATTGAGGGTGACGACACCACAGCTGGTGCGGTATCTCCGACAGTTCGCTTGGGGAACTACACCCAAATTCTCAAGAAAGCCGTAACCATTCCCGGCACGCTTGAGGCAACCACCCGTGCAGGTCGCGGACGTGAGCAAGCCTATCAGAAATTGCGTAAGGGCAAGGCGCTTAAAACTGACATGGAAATGTCGGCTTTTGCCAATAACGCCCGTGTTGCTGGTAACGCCACCACGGCCCGAGAGATGGCTGGTGTGCCGACATGGCTCACAAGCAACACCTCGGCAGGCGTTGGTGGTTCTGACGCTACTGGTGACGGCACGGACGCGCGGACTAATGGCACACAGCGGGCCTTTACCGAGGCAATTCTGAAGGGCGTGCTAGCCTCGATTTACGACAACTCCGGCAAGAAGCCAGATTGCGTATTCCTTGGCTCTTTCAACAAGCAAGCCGCTTCTGCTTTCACAGGCTCTAGCACTCGTTTCGACAAGGGCGAGGATGCGAAGGTAACCGCATATGTTGACGTGTATGAGTATGACTTTGGCAAGGTTCGCTATGAGCCTTCCCGTCATGTCCGCGCGCGCGATGCGCTGGTTCTCACCACGGATATGTGGGCATGGGCTGATCTCCGGCCAATGTTTGATGAGGCTTTGGCCAAGACTGGTGATGCGGACAAGTTCCACATTGTTGCCGAGGCCACGCTGGTTTGCCGCAATGAGCTTGCCAATGGCGGGGTCTTTGACCTGACCACAGCATAACCGAGACGGGGGCGGGATAACCTCGCCCCCATATTTGATTGGAGATTACAATGGCAGATTCAAAAGAAGTTAGGGTTGAGTGCACAGTTAACAACATTCACACTTCCCGTGGTAAAATGGTAAAGGGCGGGGCGCTTATGCTTCCGGCTGACGAGGCGAAATTCATTAAAGACACGATGAAGGCCATGAAGAAGAAGGACGCTTAAATGTCTAGCCGCAATGACGCGCGTGTGCCTTACCCCGTATTGGGCGGGGCGCAATCAGTCGCTTACACAGCCACAGCAGCCGCCACAACTACCGCCGTAGGTGCCCAGATCACCCGCGTGTTGATTTGGGCATCCACCGATTGCCATGTGCAATTTGCTGGCACGCCTGTTGCCACCACGGCCGACATGTTTGTTCCAGCCAATACGCAAATGCTTATGTCTATTCGCCGTGGCGAGAAGGTATCGGCTATTCGTGATAGTGCGGACGGCACGCTTTGGGTTTCGGAGGTGACTTACTAATGGAAAAACGCTGGCATAAAGGCTCACAAGATGGCGTTTTCCAGCGCTATCACGATGGGCTTGCTAACGATACTGAGTTTTACCGTGAGCAGGTTCAAGACGTGGCCCCTATTATCAACGCCGCAACCCGTATTCGCAATGAAACGGATGGCCGAAGCGATGGCGGGCGGCTTGTTGGGCGTATTCCCTCGGTGGTTTACAATGCTTGGCTTAAAGAGTGGACAGACAAGGGCATGATTGCGCCTGGCAACATGAGCGGATTAAATGATTTGCTTGTGGCTCGGTTGCGTGACTCTGACTATTCCAAGTTCAGAACCACGAGCGGGGGCATCTAATGGACTTCCAGACCCTGAAATCAAACGTTGAAAGCGCTTTAGGGCGCTCCGATGTGCCTGATTACGTCTATTCCTTCATGATGGCGGACATTAACCGCGATTTGCGTATTTTGGAAATGCAAGCCAGCACCACGCTATCGGCTACAAGTGAAACTGTAACCCTGCCCAATGATTTCATGGCCGTTGAGAGCCTTTATGTGGATGCTACGCCACGCCTTGCGATGCAGCCTATTACAGATCAATCAATGGCAATCCGTCACGATAGCTCTGGCAAGCCATACTATTACTCAGTGATTAACAGCTCACTTAACCTCATGCCCGCCCCTGATGGCACCTATTCGCTTAAGCTTCGGTATTACACCAAGCTGGCGGATTTCTCGGGGGCGACTGATACTAATGACGTTATCACGGCACACCCTTCGCTGTTTATGTATTCGGCTTTGCGTCATGCGGCGGTATGGAAGCAGGACATTGAGCTCGCCGGAAGCTATGACAAAGTTTATTCAGCCACGCTTGACGGCATTTTGAAAGCCGACCGCAAGAACCGCAACAGCGGGCCAATGGTTAGCAGGCCGGGGGTTAAGGTTTAATGCAGTCTTTTGAAATTCATCTAGGCCAATGGATGCCAGATCAAGCGGATTACAGGAACCCTGGCGTTGTTGTGGCTAAAAACGTTTATCCTTCAAGCGGGGGCTATACCAAGTTTGAATCACCAGCTGGAACGGGAGACGTAACCACAGAAACGGCGGCAGGAGCGGCTTTGTTTGTGAAAACTGACAGCACCCCCTTAATCGTCGGCGGAAGCTCCACGCGGCTGTTTACGCGTGTTCCTGGAACGGTTACGGAAACAACTGGCTACACTGCGCTCGGCACTGACCACGTTTGGCGGTTTGAGCGCTACAATAGCATGATAATTGCAGTGACACCCAATAACGTGCCGCAATACCTCACCGATTTAGATACAGACACTGGGTGGTCAGCTCTTGGGGGAACGCCTCCTAAAGCCGCAGTG
>Ga0256829_1000554_pt1 | contig 36601 bp, 28 predicted proteins | sample 131447metaG_FD_185979 | JGI IMG/M metagenome (GOLD analysis project Ga0256829, IMG submission 185979) | Hydrothermal vent microbial communities from Lau Basin, Pacific Ocean - 131-447 | ecosystem: Environmental > Aquatic > Marine > Hydrothermal vents | place: Pacific Ocean: Lau Basin | collected... | reverse complement strand
CATTCCGGGAACAGGAATCTTGATCCTGATCGGAAATCTATGTGAATATCGATTCTACCTTTTGGTTGATCAAAATCTACTGATGTGACGTACCTTGCGGAGCTGAAAGGTTAAGTGCCATCCGGAAGAGTTTCTTCTCATTCATAGGGAAAGAAATGTGAGGACTTATTTAAATTACCCACACGATCCTGAAGAGATCCAGAAAATCTAACTTTAGTCTCCTTATAACAACATTAAAAACTTTCTTCCTTCCTAAACAATTCTGTCGAAAAAACAAAAAGGTTCACTCTCTTTATTTCCCCAAGCGTTATCATAACAAGTAACATAACTTTAAAACTCCGTTTCTCATCTTTTCAATGAAGTTAAAGACATCGCTCTCCGTGTACTTTGAACTCCCCTCTTTTTACAATCAACGAAGAAAGACAAAACAGACAAGTGTGCTGTTTAGACCCTAGACAAAGAACAACTATTTTACATGACCACGCTAGTTTCTTGTGATATCCTTCATCATATTCTCAGAGAGCATGTCCAGCCTCACTTGTAGTGAGATGTGATTGGTTCCTCCTCCCCTTACGTTCCTATCTGCCAAATACCTCTATGTGGGGGATGCATATCAGTCTTTCATCTTCTCGTCTCTTGCGGAACTTTTAATCTCCTTTATGATGTTTTCTAGAACCACAGCTGTTTTTCAGCTTGAGGAGTATATCACCACAATGAAAGAGCTGTTGCTCAGAGCGGTGATTCGCTCACTACCGTTGTTCCACTCGGGTTATTTGTGTTCCTAGAATAGCGAGCTATACCCTGCGAACCTTCCTTTCATGTATGTATATCGGTTCTGGAGTTTGAGTGTCATTATGGACCTTCTATGCTATTGGTGTTGGCGGGATGTCATTTCTCCTCTGTGTTCATAGAGACATAGAGCGCAATCAGCACACTACTCATTTATCCTTATTCTAGAAGCGAACCTTATGTTCTGTTCTGGATTCAGCGGGATGTATGGCAACAGTGTGGAAACCTCCGATCTGTGGTACCTTGATCCCTGTAATATGCCGTGATGTTCCTACACTATGGAATCTCGTGTAAATCCCGTCGGAGATGATCTATGAGATCTGCAAGAGGTAATAAACAACACCCCTATTCCTCTGCGTATTCCCAAGATATCAGACTCATGAAAAGTCCGTGTTATTTTACCCTTCTCTCTACTCTAATTCCTGAAATCGTTCCTTTAATCCTAAGTACCCGTGGGGTTAGAAGTTTCATGTTTTTTACAAGCGATTCACTGGATTAACTCTAATCTCTTATTATACATCTCTGAATGGGTTAGTGGTGATCTTACCTATCACAAAGCCGACTTTATTAAATGGAACTGCCATATAGTAAACATGGTAGAGCGAGTAGTCGTTGCCATAACGGGAGCTACCGGTGTTATTTATGGATACAGATTGCTCCGCGCACTTCAGAAAATGGAAAAGGTTGAGATACATCTTGTGATTTCACAGCAGGCGGAGCATATTCTTAAGAACGAACTCTCATTATCTGGGGATGATTTGAAAAAGTTATCCCATCGGTTTTATGATGCGAGCGATTTTTATTCTCCGATCAGCAGTGGTTCATTCATCACATCAGGAATGGTCATAGCTCCGTGCTCGATGAGAACACTTTCATCCATTGCAAACGGTTATGAGGATAATGTTATCGTTCGGGCTGCATCCGTAACGCTAAAGGAGCGAAGGAGACTCATCCTTCTCACGAGGGAGACACCACTTAACCTCATTCACATAAGAAACATGGAGAGCGTGACACTGGCTGGCGGGATAGTAATGCCCCCCCTACCTCCCCTGTACTTCGGAAAAAAAACAATGGATGAGCTTGTGGATCTGACCGTTGGGAGGATACTGTCCCTGCTAGGTTTAAGATCAGATCTGTTGAAACAGTGGGGAGATAATGATCTACAGTGATTCCAGAAACGAACTCACAGCGGAAAACTCGAGGCTGTATGATTCCCGCACGGCAGAATCATCGAAAACTATTCCGGAGAGAATATGAGCATCGGGAGAGTGATCCATAAGGATTTCACGTATCTCCCAGAGAAAGATGGTTCTATCGTGCCCGTCGAGTATGTCAATCTTCGAAGAACTCCTCAGGTGAAGCTTGATATAATAAACAGATGGGGGCGTGGAAATTATAAGAGTCGCTCTCTTTCTCAGGCTGAGGTTTCTGTGTGTTCTCGTGCCCATGAGAACACTGGTGGCGACCGTTGATTCATCACTGGCTACGACCTGATATGGAGACAAAAGAGCTGCATGGGGGAAACCTTCATCATCACAGGTGACCAGAGGCAGGGCCTCGTTTTTTCTCCTCTCCGCATCCATTCCTATGATGCGCAGAAGGGCGTGATTGAGTCTTCTGGAAATTTTCTCCGACATGGCACACCATCATACTCTGGTTCTAATAATTTCTTCACCGATGAAAGATTTAAGTTGTATGGTTTTGTTAACATCCCGTGCTCAGAGGGTCTGTTCCAATCCGCAAAAAAAGCTATCAGTTTCCCTATCTCGTCATAATCTACCTTTCTTTCTCGACGACCTGGGCGTACGTCTCACTGATGCGATACCTCTCTTTTCATGCAGATGTCTTCGATCTGGGGTTGGCTTCATCATTTCTTTATGGATTGGGGCATAATGCTGTCTGGTGGTTACACTCAGATCCTGTGGCCATCCCGTGGAACAAGCTCATTGCCATTCCCTTGGCGTACATCTATTATCTCTTTCCCTATCAACCCTTGCTCCTTGTTTTGCAGGCATCATGGTTATCGCTGGGTATCTTTCCCGCTTACGGTATTGCCAGACGATATGTTACGAATGGATGGGTTGCTCTCGCAATAGCCTCCTCTTACCTACTCTATTACCCCCTTGGTGGTGTCTACTGGTTCGATTTTCATTTCATGTCTATATTTCCCACCTTCTTTCTTCTATCATACAGTGAGTTTCTCCAGGGGAAGACAGGGGCGTCAATATTCTTCGGCATAATGGGCATCATCACAGATTATCTCGCACCTCTGATATTCATCTTCCTGACCGGTTACATCTTCCTTAAAAAAGAGGGGCTCGCCACCAGCAGAAGATACTATGGCGCTGTGATGATAACAGTCTCTCTCGCAGTTTTGGTCCTCGTTTCCCTGATCTTCGGAACCTCCTATGATACACAGTACCTGTTTATGAAAGGTTCAAGCTTCAGCCTACTCTACAACGTTACCCCTCTTGAAAAATTTCACTACCTGATCGCCATGCTTCTTCCCTTTCTGTTCCTTCCTCTTGCTGGTGCCGATTTCCTGCTTGTCGGCATACCATTCTTCGCTCTGGTCTTTGTTAATTCATACCAACCTTATATCTCCACAATGTTCTTCCAGTATCCGGCGCTGATAAGCCCAATACTGTTTGTTTCCACTGTGAAGGGGCTCGGCAGAGTCATAAGCTTAATGAGGAATTCCCGCTCAAAAAAAAAGGTACGCAACTCATTTGCCACAACGCTTATCGTCCTGAATATCATTCTGTTCTCGTTCTTTACGCCAATAGGAAATCTCTATACTGGTAATATCTATCACTCATCGTACGGCAAATATATCTCCGGAAATCCCTATCAGTACAATGCCGTAAGAGATACTGAATTCACCAGCTATGATGCATATCTGTGGCAGATCGTGAACTCCATACCTGTGGGGAGCTCTGTTTTGATTCAGAACAACATGCCACAGTTTACAGATAGGTACTCGTGGCAGCTACCAGACTTTATGCAGCCCGGTTTTGGGCCGGATTACATCATCGTTGATCCTTACTCAAGTTACTACAGCAGCTATTCGGCCCCCTATCATAAAGTGAATGAAACCATGGTCAATTCTGCCAATTATTTTCTTAGCACCGGGAACTACCATATATCCAGAGAGCTCTCTGGCATAACAGTTATTACCAAAAACACCATCATATCGGGTTCAGAATTTGTTCCTCTTAAAATGGTAATAAGTGCCAAAAGATCCAATTTCGTAATTAACCAATCAGCACCGTATACTGGTAATATTCCCTTTGCGGTACCGGGCATCTACGAAATCAGCCTGATAAGCCTCCAGGGTGGAGTTCTTAATTCTTCCTTGCTCCACATAAGCATAACTGATAAGTCTACAGGCAAAACCATTTACACGGCCTCCCCTGTGAACGGTACCATTTTCATCCATGTGAATGAATTCTTTAGCAAGCTCACCATAAGGGTCTACATGAATAACTCTCTTCAACCATTAGCACTTCTGATCCATATAAATGAGGTGGCTTTACCACACAATTATCCCTCATATATCCATACAAATAGCTCAGGGGAAAGGGGGATGAGTTGAAATGAATCCTATCATACCGCCTTCCAGCATATATGAGAAAAGCCGAAGAACGCGTTCAATGGGTTGGGAGGGCAAGGCACTGCTCATAACATTTTCAGCGGGCTTCCTTGTGAGAATGGCAATCCTCTCATCATATCCATCCTTCGTTGGAACCGGAGATTCAGCACAGTGGATAACATTTTCCCGTGAGATCATTGAGAACAATTTCTTGCTTCCTCATGTGAACACTCTCCACTACCCCGGTAGCTTATGGGTATATCCCCCCATAATTCCATACTTCCTTGCTGTTCTTATGTCAGCCTTTTCCCTCGCCGGGTGGCAACCGTTTTACGTCGTTTCTTTCCTTCTGACCTTGCTTCAGAGCCTCGGGATAGTCCCCATATTTTTCATATTGAAGAGAATTTTCGATGCAAGGGGAGGCATTATTGCCTCTCTTGTTTACATGACCTACCCTCCCATGCTTTACCTCATTTCCTGGGGAGCGCTGCCACAGGTCACCTCCTTTTTGATTCTGGCTCTCATACTCTGGGAATTTACAATACTCTCCAGAGAAAAAAGGACGGTGAAACGGCTGCTGGTAATCGGATTTCTTTCCGCTATCCTTGCTTTCACGCACGGCCTGACATCCTTTTATCTCTTCGCAGTGCTTGTTTTATACCTACCCCTTCTCGTTTTATGGCGCCTCTACGATGAGAAAAAATCGCATGGAGGCATTATCTCTGGTGTGTGTATTTCTCTTGCTACACTGGCGACCACCATGGTTCTTCTTTATGTGCCCAAAATTACCTACTTGAATAATGCATCTGGTAACCTTCTCACAGATGCATATCTGCACTTTCGAATCAACATTCTAACTGCGGATGCCGCAAACCTGTCACAGCCCCTCGCAATCCCTTCCAGTATGTGGTATCTTTCCCTGGTATTCCCTGTCATGATGGTTTTGGTGACTTTCTATTATTACGGAAAAGAACGAAAACTCCTAAGTGAACCCGTTATTGCGTTTCTGATACTGAGCATTCCACTGTGTATCCTAACTCTACCATCACCAACACTGTTCGTTAGGATCTCCTATTTTCTGCTGTTTCTGTACATATTCCCCGCCTCCTATTTTCTTCGGCGCATCGCTCCAAGGTTTAAAACATCAAACCTGAAGAGAACAATCCTCTCCCGATCATTTTCGAAGAAAAAATTGCCAGTTCTTCTCGTTACTCTGATTGTCCTGTATTCTACGTGGGGAATAGCATTCAATTACAGTGCACACAGCTACTTTCTGGGGTATAGTGGCAATCAATCACCAAGCTATATGGAAACTGTGCAATGGATTTCAGAAAACGTTCAGCAGAACAGAGTTGTGGCTGCAAATGCCAGTGTTGGTTCCCTTGTCATGGGCTATGATGGTAATCCAGTGTTGATAAATCAGGCACCGGAGATGCTGACCCAAAAGCTCGAGTTGATAGAAAGTTATGCAGCCGGAACGCTTGTATATCATCCGTACGTTAATCTCTCTAAGACGTTATCCGTCATTGAGAAATATAACGTTTCAATAGTGATATCCCCTCTTAATGATGAGGAGGTCCCCTCGTTTTATTCTCTTCTGTACAACAACGACTTCATCTATGTTTACAACGTCTGACTTTTGATTCCCACAGTGATCTGGTGTTACATTATTAAGGGTGATTGATTGCTCAAAACGTTTATTATATGGCTAACAATTTCCACATGCTAGGGGAGCATAAGTGGCTGAGAGGGTGACTTGTATAGTCACCGACCCTTGAACCTGATCCGGGTAATGCCGGCGAAGGGAAGCGAACACTTCTGCCCTCTTAGCAGGAGGATATGAATGAAACCTGCAAGAGAGAGCGCAAAAGAGAGGTATGGCGATTCGTCTCCAAGGAAGAAGCTGTGGTCGTTGGTTGCAGTTGTGGTTGTTGTGGTGGCTGGTTTTTCCATCTACTATGCCTACGAATACCGGAATCAAGGAACGAAACAAACCATCACCGTTCTTACCTACTCATCATTCATGAAGTACGGTAGAAATCCAAACGCAACACTCCAGAAGATCATCGGCGGTTTTGAAAAAAAATACGACGTGAACGTAAAAATCGTGTATGCGAAGATTGGCGTTTTGCAGACGCTCGAATCACCGGGAAACCATTCCTTTGATGTGGTCGTTGGTTTGACCGGCTTGAGCGGGCTAACAGCCATCAGCAAAAAACTGTTGGTCAGTTACAGGTCACCAGATGATACATACGTAAGCAGTTCAGTATTGAAACAGCTTGGAGACGCTTCAAACTACCTGACCCCCTATGAGTATTCATACCTTGGAATAGACTACAACAGGAGTTTCGTCAAGAATTTCAGACCCTCCTTTGAGAACCTGACCTCTGGCACATTGGCTTCAAATCTGCTGCTCGAAAATCCCACCACATCAAGCACCGGTGAGGAATTTCTCCTATGGGAAATTTCATATTATAAATACGTACTGGGGCTTAACTGGACCGGGTGGTGGAAGCAAATAAAACCATACACCGCAGGCCACATATTTGACAGCTGGGGATCCGCATTCAACTCCTTCGAAACAGGAGGAAACACGAATCTTCTGGTGAGCTATCTCACAGATCCTGCATACAACGTCTACTTTGGTTACGGGAATGGAACGGGGTCTCAGGTAACATATCACAACGGGAAAGCATATGGCTGGCGGAGCATCTTCACGGTGGGTATAGTAAACGGTTCAAAGCACATTTCCTTGGATGAGGCGCTTATCAACTACTTCCTCAGTCCCAATGTGCAGGATGAGATCCCCACCAACGAGTGGATGTTTCCTGCAAATAGCTCCACGCCCCTACCGCCTTCTTTTGGAGCAGTCATAGATCAAGGGACAATCATTCCACTTAATTCATTCATGAACAATACCTTAATAAAGGAAAAACTCAGTGAATGGATGGCAGAATGGGTACAGGTAATGCAGTGAAAATCAGAGGAGCGACAATCAGGTATACACTTCTAAGTTTTACACCATCAATATTTATCCTTATTGTTATAGTCGCTCCCTTCATTGATCTTGCCCTGTCCTTTGGCAGTCTGAACTTCTACAAGATTATGACAGGTTCATCCCCTATTGCGATGCTATCTCGCCGAGCTCTTTACAACTCGCTCATTCAGGGAGGTGTCAGTGCCGTTTTCTCGCTGTTGCTAGGTTACCCGTTAGGGGTATTCCTGGGCAGGAACAACTTCAGATTCAAAAAGCTCATCGTATCCCTCGTGATACTTCCCTTCTTTCTTCCATCCCTTGTTGTGGTCTATGCCTTCATGTCCGGTTTCGGGCAAGGTTCACCCGCATCAATTCTGTTCAGCGGGTTTACAATGCTCTCCAGAGGGTTTGTCGGAATAATCGCCGTGAACACGTTCTTCAATGCTCCTCTCGTGGCACTCTACACAATGTCCTCTCTATCAACTGAAAAATCCTCACAGATCGAGGCCGTAATGTCACTCGGAGCCTCTGATGTGGGAGGTTTTTTCACAGTATTCGGAAAAGATACCCTGTTAGCGGCTTTAGGAGGTGCCACACTTGCTTTTGCTTATTCTTTCGCAGGCTTTGCGGCACCGCTCATAATAGGTGGGCCAGGAGCGTATACTCTCGACGCCTGGATATATTTCATGTTTAGAATACTTGGTAATTTTCACGCCTCTGTTTCTCTGGCCATATTTGAGGCTATCTCACTGATCGTTCCAACCATTATTTACGTTCGTATCCTTTCTACTCAAAGGAGAGAAGGAAGTGTGGAGAGCAGAATCAACACTGCACCGTCCAGGAGGAGTGTTCTCTTTCTGTCCGCGTTTGCCTATATGGTTGCTTGGCTAATCATTGAGGCCTATCTCCTTTCATCGGTGGTGCTGAGGGCTCTAAGAGCAAATTCGACTTTTTCTGCCACCAACTTCCTGATCCTTTTCAGTAACAGGACAACATCCGCCACAGGCATCTCCGCTCTGGGATCTATTCTGAACTCCCTGTTCTATGGTTTTGTAGTATCTATTGTAGTGGTTGCTGCTGGAATGGCCTGGATCGCGGGAAGAAAGATGCTGCATAAAAGATATCTCGGAACCGCTGAGGTCTTCCATTTCATCCCCCTGGTGATATCATCCCTTCTCATGGCATTTGCCATACTGATTGTTTATGGGATAAATACCCCTCAGCAATTTCTGTGGATCCTGATCGTATCAGCACAAATCGCTGTCGCAATACCGGTTGTGATGCGCACCATTGACGCGGGCTTTTCCCCAATATCGAGGGAGTTCCTTGAGTCATCACTTACTCTTGGAGGGCATCCCTTTCTGGATGTCGAAATCCCCCTGGCGAAGGTGTCTTTTTATATCTCACTGATGTTTGGTTTCGCCATCAGTCTCGGGGAGTTCACCGCCACCAATTTTCTCGCCACTCCAAAATTCTTTTCCCTGCCTGTTGAGATATATTCTCTGCAACTGAGCAGATTGTTTGGTCCTTCGTTTGCTGCTGCAACAGTGCTCCTGTTTTTAAGTCTTTTAGTATTTGTCCTAATACAGAGGATGGGTGAAAAATTCATTGGCGTACGTTGACATCATTAAACTGGGAAAAAAGTATTCTGAACAGTTTTCGCTGAAGGAGGTTTCTTTCAGCGTCGAAAAGGGAGAGACCCTCACACTTATGGGGCCGAGTGGTTCTGGAAAAACCTCAGTCCTTCGCAACATAGCTGGCCTCGACATTCCTGATGCCGGCAGTGTAATAATTTCAGGGAAAAACATTACAAAGATGCCGGTCAGGAAAAGAAACGTGGGAATCATATTCCAGGATCTCGCTCTCTTTCCACACATGACTGTTTACGACAATATCTCGTATGGGCTCAGGGTAAAGGGATTCAAACGGGGTGAGATTGAACACAGAGTATACGAACTCGCAAAAATGCTGGGTATCCATAACCTTCTTGAAAGGTACCCCGGAGAAATCTCAGGAGGGGAAAAACAGAGGGTAGCTCTCGCGAGATCGGTTGCGCCCGCACCCCTTCTCCTCCTCCTGGATGAACCTCTGTCATCTCTTGACACACACCTTCGCAATCGGGTCAGAAGTGACATAAAGGAATTCGCACACAGGATTGGGCTTACGATGATATACGTTACCCATGATCACAGTGAAGGGCTCTTCATGGCTGACAAGGCTTCTCTAATTTTCAACGGGAGAGTGAAGGCGCCCGAGCTTCCCGAGACGCTTTTCAACAATCCTAAAGATGTCGAAACGTGCCGGTTTTTCGGCTATAATGTAATACACATTGCAGGGGAGACGGTAGCATTTCACCCGCTTGATATATCCATTGACGATGAAGAACCGGACTTTTTTGGTGCTGTGACATCCAAAGGTTTTGAGGGCGAACATACAAGGGTACACCTGAAAATTGCGAATACTGGAGAAAGTGTTGAGCTGAAATTCAACAGAGGTATGGGTTCAGAAAATATCAGAGTTGGGGATTTGCTCTCTATAAAGATTCTAAGAAAGCATTACCTTTAACCGATCAACAATATCTGCTCACCTCCTATAAACGATCAGAAATATATGGAAAATTTTACGCAAGATTAATATAGATTTATAGTATTTTTTTACCATGGAAGAGGAGAAAAGCGTGATTATGACCACCATGGATTACATACCCGGTAAGAGAATTACAAAAATTTTCGGCACGATCTGGGGAGTCACCGTAAGGAGCAGGGGTGTTGGAGGGAACTTCATGGCAGGTCTCAGGGCTCTTAAGGGTGGAGAGATCAAGGAATATACCCAGATGCTGTCCGAGGCCAGAAATATCGCCATGGAGCATCTTCGTGATTCGGCCAGGCAAATCGGTGCCAACGCCGTGATTTCAATTAGATTCGATTCGTCTGAGCTCGGCCAGGTAATGTCTGAGATTGTTGCATACGGTACGGCTGCCATTGTGGAAGATGTCGGTGGTGAAGTTGAACGCGTGTCATTATCATAATCGGTAATCAGAATTCATCCGAGAGCAAACTTAACGTCACCGAAGCATTATGAAAAAAGCTCTTGAGGCGTTCGGACTTGGCATCGGCTTCATGCTGGTTGCCCTTATTCTACAATCAGCTTTCGAAACAATACCCTCTGGGATCGCCCTTTTCTCTGGTTTTTTCCTGGGCGGTGCAAATCCTGGCGCCGTTCCTACCATAAACCTTGCTGAGAGTCCCTTTCTGATCCCATACGCAATCTTTATAGGATTACTGGCGGGAACCATGCAAGAATCAACAAAATACGTTGCCGTGGATTCCGTTAACAAAAGATATGCGCTGCTGGTTGGTCTGGGCTACTCCAGTGTGGATATCACACTCATCCTCATAGGTGTTCTGTATCTGAACCACGCGATGTTTCAAGAAAGCTTTGCAATTCTCATAATATTGAATATTATAACGTCTCTGTTCTTTCATCCCGGAACAGCTTTCATTCTCAAGTGGGGAGCCTTAGAAGAAAGAAAGGGAGTTGCTTTTTCTATTTCAATTCTATCACATGCAGCTATCGATGGAGGGCTTGTCTACGCTGATGGTGTGACACTCTTATCCCCATCTAATGGAACCCTTTATTCAGCGATATACTGGATACTTGTTGTGATTATTACCGCCATAATTATCATTACCGGCATAAGGCTCATCAGGAAATCGAAAGAGAATTCGGCAAAAGTCGAAGAGCCTGTAGTCTTTTAATCAAGTTTAAGGCTTTAAACAGGGGATTCTTTCAACTGCTACAGACACTTTCATTGGTTCCCATTTTTCCTCAGAGTATGGCCGGATGATCATTTTGACATCATCTTGCGCACAGTCTTCACACACAGCAATCCTGATGAGCTTCACCCTTAAAAAATCCCCCCAAGAATTACTCATCACATCAGGACATTGATGCATAAAGTTACACGAATGAACCATTACAGATACTGGTGATATATGGAACCACCTCATAATCCACTAAAGTAAAGTGGGCCTCTGTGATAGGGTCATCCCTATGAGCAGCGAGGTAATAAACCCAGAATGTAACGTTAATTATGCTGTGCCTTTGCAAGATAATAATATATTGTTATTGCATATCTCCGAGAGATGCCCGAGTGGGGTAATTTGGATATCCTGAAGGCCTGCGGAGCCTCAGATCCGGGTTCAAATCCCGGCTCGGGCATACCCTGCTTGATTTAATTCATACCAATAGAACTACTTCGTTCTGGCACCTGGGGAATGCTAGCACAACCCGACTATCTGTTTTAGAGAGCGTTAATTTTCGATATCCGATGATTCCCGTGTTAACTGGACTTCTCAAACAACAAATTGTAATCCCTTTTGAATATTCTGATAAAAATAGCTGGCAGAGAACCATCCGCTTTCCTTTTTTCGAATCTACCCTCTTATAGAAACTTCTCTGCAGAGCTTATGTTTGCTCTACGAGAGAGCATAATGCGTGTTATCTTCATTCATCAGAATACCGTGGTCAAGCGTTTCTTTTCTATTTCTATTAATGAACATTCTCTGAAAGCGGCTTTCCACTTACGAAGGTCAAAGGGTCACAGGAAATTTTTGCTATGTATCGAAACATATACGTCAATCCTGAAATGTCTAACCTATGCATTCCCCACGATTATAACGCAATAGTGATAACCCATCTCATAAAATAGACCACGAACGCTCCCATATTCTTTGGCACAGTGCCATAGATAGGTATCACATCAAAACTTATAATCGGGTATGAAATCAGCTGCAATGGAAAGGAAACAGAGATCATCGCTGGTCTTCACATCCCTTGCGCACTTTACCAACGATGGTAATTTCTTTCTGTTTCCACTACTCATGCGCTACTACGCAACCGTAAACATTGATTTCGGTATTCTTGCTGTTGGCGCAGTCATATACGAGGTTATATCTGGCCTACTTAGCCCTTTCGTTGGCCAATTGAGTGACAGAACAGGAATGCACGCAAAACTCCTATCATTAGGTTTGTTTCTTTCTGGTGTTTCTATCGTCATGTTCAGCATCCCTTTTTTCTACTCAGCACTTTCATCATTGTCAATTCTCCTTGGTACCGTATTTTTTGGAATCGGAATCTCATTTTACCATCCTCTGGGAGGTTCCATTCTCTCCTTCGCATTCAGAAAGGGCAGATATGGGAGTGCTCTTGGTATGAACGGCTCGATGGGCAGCCTTGGAAGGACCGTGATCCCTCTAGTACTTGGCTTAATCGTTCCAGTTTCCGGCCCATCATACGGGTTGATATATGTGGCAATTTATGAATTCATCACATCGTTTCTCGTTTTTGCGGGGTTACGGTGGTTCAGTGGTACCCAAACAAATCCTCCAAAAGAAGATTATACGGATGATTCTAAAACACTGATTACAAGAAAATACAACAAGATAACGCGTGCACTTACATCTGTGATATTTCTGAGGTCTGTTTTTACCGGAGGAGTTGTGATTTTCATTCCCTACTACATTGGCTACATATTCGATCTTAACCCCTATTCTTCTCTCCCCAATTTCATTGTCTCTGCGGCATTTCTCGCCCCCATTTTCGGCCAGCCAATATTTGGAATGCTCACAGAAAGAAAAGGTGGAAAATTCACGGTATCTATCAGCAGCCTTCTTGCCGTTGCCTTCATGGCTCTCTTTCTTTTGACCCATCTGGTTTACCTGATGATAATTTTCCTTGGCGCCTTCGCTTTTGCCGTGTTCAGTGGATTTCCCGTCCTTATGGGTTACATATCTCAGGTCGTCCCCGGAGAAATACTTGCCTCCTCAAACGGGAAGGTATGGGGAATAGGAGGCACCCTGGGAAGTGCAGTTGGGATAGTGATATTTTATTTGATTTATGACTTCCTTCATCTGAGTCCCGGAATTTCAATGTGGTTTCTGGTCCTTGTAGGTTTTGTTTCGCTACTACTTCTACCCATGCTTCCATCTGAAAAAAAGATGCCCGGAAAAGGCTTGACATCACCACACCCACAATAGAATAACGCTGTAAAGGAGACAGTCAAATCTCCGTTGTCTGTCTCCAAAATAGAGATTGTCAAATCTTAGTTGATTCCACAGGATTTGTGGAAACGATCATTGATCCCGCGAAAACTCCTAAGTGCGGTCTGATTGGGATCTCAAGATTTTCCTCCCCAAATTTTGCCATTCCCATCAACTAAAAATTGACAACGTCCCAAAATACGTACCCTTTAATACCAATGACCAATGTCCGTTTTAGTCTAATAGACAAAGGAAGTAAGAAAATGGAGGAAATTACCAAAATAAAAGACCTGAGTCCTTCCTCGAGACGCGTGAACGTTTTGGGAAAGGTCTTAACAATAGGAGAGACGAAGGACATCCAGACCAGGATGGGAGAGCAGAAGCAGGTGACTGAGGTTGTCATTGGTGACGATACAGGAAAAGTCACAATGTCACTCTGGGGTGACCAGCTCTCAAAAGTAGGAGAAGGAAAAAATCTGTATATCGAAAACGGTTACATCACCCTTGTTAGGGGACATATGCACCTTAATGTGGGAAAATATGGCTCTATAAATGAGAGTCAGGAAGATATAACCGACATAAACGAAGAGCTCGATATGAGTGAGCAGGAGCACGAACGCCGCTACAGGAGCTATGGCGATAGTTTCGGAAGGTATTCCGGTGGCCGTAGCTACGGAAGAAGATAATCATCTCATATGGCGTAAAACACCAAACAGCAAATCTTTTTTTCACATTATTTTATTGTTTGCTTGATTTTTTAATTTGCATCTCGAATAATTCGAGAATTTCTCTGGATGTGGTGGCATCTTCAGGTTGTTTGTCCCTCCTGAATATTCCTGTGAATCTTGGGAATCTCACTGAGAGACCCTGTTTTCCATTATAATGTTCCGCAGAGCATGTGTGTATAGGACTCAGTGTAATCTCAGCTCCCGAAATCTCCATGACAAGAGAGGGGTAAAACCATTCATCGGGTTCAATGTTGCTCACCACATTCTGTGGTTTCCCGGGGCTTATGTAGTCTTCAAGGATCCTGGGTATCTCCTGCAGCATCTCATCTGTGAAACCGGTTCCAAGCTTACATATAGTTTCGAAGCGGTTCAGTTCATCATTGAAAACCGCCATCAAGAGAGCACCATATGTTCCTTTTCTCCTCCCCCTTCCATGAAATGCCCCGACCACAACGAGGTCAAGGGTATCGGCCAATTCAGCCTGATAATCTTTCTTTATCTTGATCCAGAGCCACCCTCTGGCACCCGCTCTGTAGGTGGAATCGTCAGATAGACTTTTTGCAACCAGACCCTCGCAACCATCTGCAATACTCTTGTTGAAAAAGGCTTGTATCTCTTCAACGCTATCAGATACGAGTGCGTCCGCGAGGGAGAAGCCGTTCGCGCTTCCGAGAATCCTCTTCAGGTAGGATCTCCTTTGGGGATAGGGCTTATCACCAAGGAATTCACCGTTATAGTGAATTATATCGAAGAGAAAAACCGTGATCGGTATTTCCGATATGGCTCTTTCCATACCATATTTCCGACCCCTTCTCTGAGATATCATCTGAAATGGGTACATCTCACCTGTCTCCGGATTCACCGGAACGGCCTCTCCATCAAGAATGCAGGACGAGCAGTCAAAGGAACGCAGCATGTTATCTACTATATCCGGAAACTGATCTGTTAAATCCTCCGAACCACGTGAGAAGATCTTGACCCTTTTCCCGGACCTGTGCAGCTGAACCCGCAGGCCATCATACTTGTACTCGAAGGATGCTTTCCCACCCATTTTATCCAGAATGGCCTCTATGCTCTGAAGACGTTCAGCAAGCATGACCTTGAATGGAATCAGGGGTTTTGCCCTTATCCCTGAGATCTTCTCAAGATCGCCGGATCTGAGAAGAGCCGCAATGTATCCCATATCGGGATAAAAATTGTAAGCATTCTCAACAATCTGCCGGTGTTCCTCCATCCCAAAAGCCTGTATAAGAGCAGAAAGAACCGTTGCTTCAGAAACCCCCAGGCGGAGCTTGCCAGAGATTATCCTGACAATGTACTTCGCCTCAACGGGCGATGCACTGATTAGAAGTTTCTCGATCGTCTTTATCCTTCTCTGAGTGCTTCCCGACCCGCTGAACTCAGGCAGCTTCATGAGCGTCTCGTACACTCCCCTGACCGTGAGGTTTTCCGCAAAGAGAGATCTCTGCTGTTTCTCTCCAAGAATACTCTCCGTAACTGAACCGAGATCACCGTATTTTGACTGCATTCTGCCAATCTCCTCCGTACTGCGGCCTGAAATTTCCGAAAGAGCCTTTATTATCATCTTGTCAGCAACATACATCTCCTTGTTCTCAAATTCAGGGGCCAGCTTTCCCAGAGTGAAGTAGCTCAGGATCTCAAGATCCGATGAACCACGGGAGAAAAGATCTGCCAGAAGAGATGTCAACTCAAGTCTGCTGCTCGTTTCAGCCATTCGGTTGAAGATATCAACAAGAAGGGCAAAATCCATGCATTATTATGATTTCCCTGTATATATACTATCCAGTGAGGATATGATATGTTCAAAAAGGAGAAATGTATAAAACGACCTGCGAGTCTTTTCGATCAGTATTCTCTCGAGGCTCTTCTCCCTGAATGGAGTGAAAACAATTCCTGGATATCTGACATCCAGGAGGATCAGCTGCTGAGGAGGTGCGGGTTTTACCGCCCTTGAGTAACTAAAGGGATCATCATCACGTTCCTCCTCTATCTGCGAAAATACAAACCCCATGATTCTCCTTATCTGCTGCCAGATGAAGCTCTTACCCCAGAAATCTATGGCGGTGAAAGTGCCATAGTCCACTATATCTATCCTATCTATAGTCCTAACGGGATTTCTCCCATCTCGGCGGGAAAAGTGGCTGAAATCATGCGTTCCGGTGAATTTCCTCAGATGGGGTTCCAGCATTCTCTTGCTGTACGAACTGCAGAGGTACCTGTATACTTTCATGCTGCTGTGCCTGGGCCGGAGGGAAGATTCTACCGGTGAATATGCCAGATAGAACAGGCTCGCAGATCCCTTGTTTAGGAGTGCCATCAGATTCTTGATGTTTCCATTGTACTCAACGGAGAAAACATTCCCAATGGCCGAGACCTCTCTATCCGTTCTTGCTGCGGATGATATGGGAGACGTGACACCTATGCTTTGCAGCTTTGCCAGAATGCTGTCTTCAACGCTTCTGGCTCCATTCCCCTTCTGGAATCCCGTGAAATCTGTGCCGATGTACCCAAATTTTATGAAGTATCTCATTTTTTACACTTCACACCATTGATTTACCTTTGCAACAAAAGCATCCGGAATTCCATTGGATCTTGAAACGATCTCGGATTCTCAGATCACTCCACCATCCACCGGAATCATGGCATCTGTTGTCGCACCAAAGGTGGCATCATCCAGCAGTGCTAGCATGACATTTGCAACGTGAGAGGGGAGAACTTCAACCCGGAGCAGATTGTTTCTCTTGTACTCCTCAACCGTCTGGCCCTTGGCCCTGGCTCTCTTTTCCAGAACACCTCCCTCCCAGATCTTGGAACCCTTAAAGATCTTGTCCGGATTGATGATGTTGGCCCTTATCCCGTACTTACCGCCCTCTATGGCGAAATAGTGACACATCTGGGCGGCGAATGCCTTGGAAGATCCGTAGGAAAGCATACCTGGACCTGGATGGGTCAGGTTTTTAGTTATATTAAATACGAAATTCCCGCCGATTCCCTGAAGCTTCATTATCCCAAAAGCCAGCTGAGATACAAGGAACGTCCCTCTAGAGTTCACGGCGTAATGGCTGTCGAGATCTTCGATCTTCACATCCTCTATGTAATCACTCTTCAGTATGCCGGCATTGTTGAACACAAAGTCAACACCTCCCACGGTCTTCACAATCACATTAAACATCTCTCTGATTCCATCCGCATCTTTGAGATTCAGAACATAAGGAAGTGATTCGGTGCCTGTTGAGTTGCTCACATCGCGTGCCAGGGACTTGATCTCGGGGTCAATGTCGCAAGCAATTACGTAAGAACCGTTCCTGGATAGGGTTTTGAAGGCTTCAAGCCCTATCCCACTGGCTGCTCCTGTAACCACCGAAACAGTACCCTGAAGTTTTCTCTCTGGCATTTTCTTGAGTTTCCTCATTTCTGGGGGCCAGTATTCAACGGCAAAAGCTTCCTCTCTGCTGAGGAACTCATGGTTACCAACCTGTGCCGACCTCGCTGCAACATCGAAAGAATGCTGGGCAAGCTCCAAAATCGTGCGGCACTCCCCAATAGATGTTGACTGTATGATTATTCCCCCTCCCTCGAGCACCATGACAGCAGGATAAGGATCATGCATAGGATAGGATGGATCGACGTATTCCTTGAACTCAGCACGGTATTTTTCAGCATATTCTCTGATCATCGCAACAGCATCCTCAGAATTTCTGATGTACAGAAAATCATATCTCGTTCTTATGAGCATATCGGGCGTTGCAGGGCCATATGAGCAGTACTCCTTTGCCTCCCTAGAACAGGCTATTCTCATCGATTTTTCTGACCGATCGAGAAGAACGATTTTTTTCTTCTCCTTTGAGACCGCTCCCCTGATCTTTGGAAGAAGAGTTTCAAAATCATAACTCTTCTCCCTAATTCCAGGTGTAAATCCATCGGGCAGACTGCTCAAATATTTCTCGGCACGTTCAACTATACTGATGTGCTTTCTGTACGCCTCCTTCGCGCTGTTCGAGAAGGTAAAGAGCCCATGCTTTCTGATCACGATACCCTCAAGGTTCTCTGTACTTCCTGATAGCCTCAGAAATGAGAGAGCCAGTTCAAACCCAGGATGCGTGTAGGGGATTATTTCGACCTTGCCGAGTATCTCCCGTAGACGGGAATCGGGTACATCTGTGTTGGTAAGCGACAGTATGGCATCAGCATGTGAGTGTAGGACGAACTTCTCTGGTATGAATGCATGCATGAATGTTTCTACGCTTGGTTCGGGTTCGTCAGGATCGATCTTGCTCTTCCGGAGGTAATTAACAAGATCAGCATCAGAAAGTGTGTGCCTATCTTTCGCATGATCCAGATCACCCATCCTGAGGGCAACGAAACTGCTCCTTTCAACTTCCGAGAGATCTGTTCCGCTGCCTTTCACCCTGAGAACCCTAACTTTTCTTCCAGTATGGTCTGTCTCCTCTCTCTTAAGGGATGTGTTTCCTCCCCCGTGGAGAACGAGGTTCTTATCGCTTCCCAGTAAGCGAGACACATGAACCAGAAGATCAAGCTCATCATCCGATGAAATATCCTGCCACTTATCTTCCATGCCCGGCAATTGATAATCTATATAACAACATATGCAAACGCATGATGTTAGCAATTGATCTGCGATGAAAATTTCCTTGCAGGCATACCCGGATTGAAGGAACTTGGTTGCCCCTTTATGAGATAAGTATGAGTGGCTTACCCGGCCACGCGACCTTATCAGCACTTGCAAACTTTGCCGGTAAAACCTCAACCTCACAGGAGAACAGATTTGATATGTAATCAGAGTTCTCCCTCAGAACAGAGAGTTCGTCGAATTCGAAGAGACGTATGAATCGTTTGGCCTTTCTGTATTTTGGTATCAAAGGCTTCAAGCGCTCATCAATGCTCGCTATATCTCCACGCTCAAACTTTTCAATGAAATCGCGTTCTTCCCTGGTTGAAACACGAATCGTGATCTTCGCAGCCTTTTGGCCTGTTACCTGAAGTATGTTCCTGATATCCTCCACCACCCTATCGAGGTATTCCTCACTTTTAATGATGGTCTCTGAAATCTTGGATTCTAAATCTGTGGGTAGGGTTTCGAGCGAAACAAATGTATCCTTAACGTACCTGTGCCAGTACTCCTCCGCTGTGAAAGGGATTACCGCACTAAGAGCAACAAGCCAGTCTCTCATTATATGAGAAAGGGCGACGTTGATATCACCTCCCCTTCTCTCAACCCGCCTTAGATCGTTGAGTACTTCATAGAAGATTGAGACAAATGCTGGCCGGATCGAGTATGCATCCATTTGAGAGATGAAATCTCGGAGCCTGCTGTAAAATTTGGAGATGAACCATTTTTCTGGCAGTCCAGGTTCTGCAGTGGAAATGACGTAGCGATCAAGAATATCGGTGAGGCTTCTGTATCTTTTGATAAGATTATCCAGATCATTCTCGTTCCAGTCGAGCTGAGAGTATGCATCGGCGACCACAGCAACATAGAGCCTGTAGATATCCGCAGAGTATCTTCGCGTTACCGAGAGCAGATTGACTATGTTTCCCTTGCTCTTACCAATCTTTTTACCTTCAGATATGACCAGTCCGAGAATACCAACTCCACCGGGATGCATCGGTTCTGGAAATATGGCAACGTGGTTCATGAGATAGAAAACAAGATGGTTGCTGATGTGTGGTATGGCGGTGATTCGCATATCGCATCCATACCAATAGTCTGCCTCATTTCTCGCCTTCTCTATCAGGGCAAGTGTTTCCGCATCGTAGTTTCCTGGAACACCCTCATGGAGAAAAATGTAATCGAAAACAGAGTCTGGTATCGTTCCAAGTTTTTCCCTTATCTTCCTCAATTCCAGAATATTTGTGTAAACCGCGGGATATATGGTAGAATCGGAGAGTGACTCTATCACCCATTTTGGATCGAAGGGCAGAGGCGTGCCGAGGCCACGTCTTCTGGCACAGGGCCTCTCTCTGAGCCATTCTATAATATCGTGCATTGCTTTTCTCTGGATATCCGGAACAAAGGTCATTCTGTCCACAAGGCGGTGCGTCGCATCCTTCCACTCCCTCACAGAGTAATCAATGAACCATTGGCCATTCAAGACCGCAACGATAACCGGGAATCCCGAACGTGTGAGCGCCTTTCGGGAAGTCTCGTAGAATACAAGGGCTTCACCTTTACGGGAAAGCAGATTTTTTATCTCTCCCCTTGCCTCCGAGACGCTTTTTCCTGAGAACTCACCACAGTTATCCAGCATTTTCCCGAAGTAGAACTCCTCGCGGTAAAGCTCTTTCGTGGCTTCGTCCAGCTTTTTTCTCTCTGTAACGTCTTTTATGTTATATCTTTCAGCAATGGATACAACGGTCATGTTCCTCGATCTTCTGTCAAGTTCTATTATCCTGATGGGAGCTATATCTGACCCAGAGTTTCTGAGGGCGATGAAATCGTAAATTGAGTGCCCAGGAACCGAATACACTATACCTGTTCCGTTGTCCGGGTCTACGAACTGCGATGGAATGACACCCACACTTTTACCGGTGAGAGGGACGGTGTATGATCTGGAGAGGATCTCCTCTTTAGATATTGTGCGCAACACAGCAGCTCCCTGCACCTGGCGGATAAATTTTTCAGAACCCATCTCAGACATAACGATCTTCTCTCCACTGAATTCTACCAGAACATATTCTGCATCCGGGTTGATCCACAGATTCGTTACGCCGAATATTGTCTCAGGCCTCAAACTGGCTGCAAGAAGAGAGTACTCATGTGATCTAAATTTTATTGCTGTGAACTCCTCAATACTGACCTTATTGATGTCACCATCCGCTATATCGTCTTCGCCTACAGCATTCTCATCTTTCAAGCTGTAGAGAATGGGATACTCACCCTGCTTTATATAGCCCTTGCTTTTAAGCCTCCTAAACTGCCACTGAACAAAATTCTGAAATGTTGCCTCAGCCGATGTGAATTTTCTTGTCCAATCTATTGAATATCCGAGTGCTCTGAAATCCTCCAGTGTTGCATTCGAAAAGTAATCTGCAATTCTGTCTGGATTTCGCATCTCCGCGAGTACTTTATCCACCGAATGTGCATTCTCATACTGCTCTATGTAGGATCTGTACTGATCTATCGCCCTCTTATCGCCGGATGCTATTCTTTCCGCATAGGCGAAAATGGGAGTGCCGCTCTGATGGAAACCCATGGGAAAAAGAACGTTGTAATTCCGTGCCCGCTTGTATCTCGCCACAATGTCGCCAATGGTGTATGATTTACCGTGCCCAACGTGGAGAGAACCATTGGTGTACGGCCATGGGACCGTTATTAGAAATTTCTTTCTATCGGTTTCAATAGAAGGTTCAAATATATGTGCTTCCTGCCACCGTTTTATCCATTTTTTTTCTATTTCTGGATCCATAACAATCCCTATACTATGAGAACAGCAGCCGAAATAGTGGTTGTCCACTCACCAGCCTTGAGAACTACCGCTGCCTTGCTTATGTGTTTCGTTGCGAGGATCTTATCCTCCAGGACGTATTCCTCTTTCTTCGGGTCATAGACCAGACTTCCAACCTTTCCCAACGTGCTGGCAAGCATCTCCGCTGCCAGCTTCTCCGCAAATTCACCAGCAGTTTTCTCCGTCTGACCGAAAGAATGATGCTCGCTGAGATACCCCCATCTGCTCCTATCCGAGGGCAAGGCATAGCCTATAGCTGTTGAAACAAGTCTGTTCAATTCATCGGATTCATTCCTTGCCAGAACTGTAAACAAAATCTGTCCGGGATGCAACAACGACAACCCTTCAGCACGCGAAACCAGTTCTGCGTTCGGTGGAAAGATCGAGCTGACACTCACGAGGTTAAAACTGGCTATTCCAGAATCTCTGAGTGCCTCTTCAAAGGACTGAAGTTTGCTCTCACCCCTTCCCACACCTCGTGTGAAAAAGATTTTACGGGGTATCAAAGTCTCGACCATCAGAAAAGGAATATCATACCCTTAATTAAAGCTATCAGATATCAAAAATTATGGAAGCTTTGCCCTTTGAAGGGTCAATGCTCATACCGTGATAGGTAACGGCCTTTATAACGTTCCGCACTGTGTATTCTCTGGTGAAACTGTGACCGCACAGTGTAAACTCTCCGATGTGCTGCCGGATGTCAGCTGAAATGACCCTGAAAAAAAGAATGTCTTCCACCTCGAGATAGTAAACGACATCACTGAGAATCTGCACCATCAAATTTATTTCATCTGTAAATTTGTAATCAACGTTCCTGATTGTTCCACATTTCAGGTCTCTGACACCATGCAATACGCTGGCAGTAGCGTAAACAGCATTTGATATGAGTTCCACAAGGTTGCGGCCAAAAACCTCGACGGAAAGGTCGCCCGTGTGTCTAAGATACCTGAATCTCTTCCTCCCACTCATAATAGGAGAGGGAAAGATCAGTCCGGCCTTTCCGAGGATATCACAGGGACTGGATCCTCAAGCTTCTGGCCGATCTCATCTTCTGTCAGCTTTCTTCCTATGCTCCGCTCATAGAAGCGTATTATCTGCCGTTTTTCCTGCAGGGTGTAGTCTCTGAAGTATTTATCCCTTTTCAGTTTGTGGCCCGTTTTTTCCTCGTACACACTGGCCGGTATTGAGTACTTCCTCTGCGTAGAATCCCGGTACATCTCTGGAATCACATTGAAGGCACAGAACGGTACGACACGACCATCAGGCATGGCGTAATGTATGTCGCAGCGCTCTACACGGTCGACATCGTAAGTATAGGGATCCATGAAATGCATAAACCCGATGAAGAGTGATTTGTAGTGGAACGCTTTCAGACCATGATAATCACCTTCAGTAAATGCGTTGTATACCATATCCTTGAGCTTAAAGCCCTCAGGAGCCTTGTCCTTGTCGACGAATCTCTTCAGCTTCATAAGCAGTCGGGTTACATTTTCTGCCTTCTTGAATCCCTTGAATTTGGAGTACTTTATCTCCTCTCCCAGTTCACCGATGTACTCAAACATACCCTTGACATCTATGAAACGCGTAACGGGAATGACCCCCTTACTATCCTTGAAGAGATATGTACCCATACCACAGGCGAAATGGATGGATAGCTTGTACGTGTCCTTACCTTTAAGAGCCTCGACAAAGTTGGACACTTTCGTTGTGGAGGGCACCGTAAAGAAATCCTCCCTTCCTATGAGGCCATCAAGCTGCTGCTCGATCTTCTTTATCGCACCCGGTATGGTGATCCTTTGCCTTGCCCGCATTCTGTCCGGCATCCTGCCCACGAGACTTACCGGTTGGAAATTGACCGATCTTACAACATCAAGGTTTGACAAGCCGAACCTGATCATATCTCCGAGGTAACGATCATTTATTCCCCCAATAACGGTGGGAACCAGAACTACCCCCAGAGGAGCTTTCTTGTAATTCTCAAGTGCAGCCGGGATTTCCCAAAAATTCTTGGGGTTAGAGCGTGGCGTAGGACCGTCAAAGCTTGTATATATGACGTTGGAACCGGCCTCCCTAACCTTTCTCGCGAAATCAGGATCATAGGCTGCCCTGATACTGTTTGTATTTAGCTGAACGTGGTCATACCCCTCCTCTCTTGCAATCCTGACTATATCAATTATATCCTCTCTGAGTGTTGGCTCTCCTCCGGTAATCTGGACTGCATTTGCGCCAACGGGTTTCTCGTTCCTCATCCTTCTCAGCATCATCCGTATCTGATCCTGGGAAGGCTCATAGATGGGTTCGTTTTCCTTTGCATAGAAGAAACAGTACCAGCACGATAGATCGCATCTGTTTGTTACCACTATATTCCCCAAGCCTGTGTGAGACTTATGCTTAACACAGAGTCCGCAGTGAGTAGGACACACAATCTTCTCCTCGAGCATTGCGACATGGGGATTAAGGAGCTTGATTCCCTTATCTTGCCATTTTTTGGCCTCCCGGTACATGTCATAGTCTTCCCAGTACTTTTCCCTGGTTACACCATGCTCCGGACATTCTTTTATTAATTTTACCTCTCCTGCGTTTTCATAAACTATGGCTGGAATTCTCATCTGATCAAATTTCTCCTCATCTACGCAGAGAGGGCATAGGCTCTCTGTAACTCTCAAGATAAGCATATCATCTGTTATGAGATGCCCCATATTCTTGACAAACTCATCAACATTCCTGAAGGGGGAGTTCTTGCTGATCTCAAAATCAGCTGAAAATCTGATTCCCTCGTACTCACCTTTTCTCTCAGTAACGATCATTTCTCGTGCACCTTCGTTACATCTACAAAGATTAAAATATTAAAACCCTTTTGTTAGAGCTCATGCGAAATGCAATGTAGCATATGAGGTTACAGTATCGACCACTCTATCCTGAGGGACTTGAACTTTTTTGCGGTTAGAATTGTTAATTTTTCTTTTCAAACGTATTGGCTTAGAGATCACGGAAACAGTAAAATATTCCGGCTAACCGCCTGCATTGAGACTAAAACATACTGAAGATGATTCCCTCCAGTTTCTGAACTAACCTGCTGAATCTGCTCTACTGGTTGTTTACCAGTAGTGATGGTATTCCTATGGTATTGCGGTATCCATCTTTGCAGAGTTACCCGTCATAACCCCAAGATTAAACGTGTTTTGGTGTTGTTACCAACTTGATGTTGTAAAAGAAAGCAATGGCGGACACCACAAGAACAACCGGTGAAAGATACGAAACGAACCCGCCGTAAGGACTTATGATAGAGAGTAAATCTCCTCCCACCCGCATGATAACGGAAATTGTTAGAATCAAAATGGGAGCGAAAGTAACCCTATCCTGATTCATTTCCTTCTTAAACAGCAGAGGGAAAATTATTGGACTATGTGCAAATATGAAGGTTCCAACAAAACCGATCATGATTGAATGGGTTGCTGCATCCAGTAAACCATTGTAGCCATTGACGCTCAAAGAAAAGAGCAGAATTCCCGTGAAAAGCCATACATAGGCGATTGCCACACCCCTATTCATAAACCTCTGGAGAGGACCCTTCCACGTTGATCTTCTGAATGCGGGATCGTATCTAGCCGCTATGGCGGAGAATGCTCCGAGGAAAAAAAGACCCGCATTAGAAGGTATGACCGACAGGGGGCCCGGCTGGATAGAAAAATCCAAAAACATTGCCAGGAGAAGTGCTCCAAGAACAGTCTCTGTTTCTATGAGGCGCTGGGACATTCCCCTCATAAAACCAAGCTCAATCCTTTCAGCTATTACGTATAGAACAGGGAACACTGTTGCAAGCAAAGCCATTGAGCCACTGTACATTATTCCGTTCAATGTGCTCACGACTGCAAGTGATGCGAGGGAGAATATCGACAGTCCTGAAAGTGTTTTTATATACTTATTTCCGTGCGTAATTGGAGAAACGATAAAATGCAAAAAGAGAAGGGATGAGAGGGCGAGAAGCAGAGCTCCGACAACCATAAGGAACTCGCTTCGAAGAGGGATAGATAGATAATATAGTGTTATTCCCATAACAAGAGAACCAATTGTCAGCCTTGACAATCTGAAGGGGCCAAACTTGACCATTTCCATTGATTGAATTTTCTCAGTTATCAAAAGAATGGCCAGAAATCCAAACACCATGAGGAATGGGTGATACTGAACATCTGTGTAAAAAATATTTGTGAAAGGAAAATCAAGGCGGTAGGATAACGCCGCAAATCCAAACAGAATCCCAAGAACCAGCGATAGCAGTGCCGATATGAATCCCACCCTGATTATCCAGCCCGATCCTGAGGATGAATCATTCTCCGTCCTGCCGATCATTGAAACCGGGATACGCTTCTAATTATAAATGTGATGAGGTAATCTTTACTACATAGTAGAATGTCTTTGTTACTTCGATGCAGGGTATTCTCTGGTATCGGGATCTTTATTAGACTTCGCTGAGTTGCAAAACATTCGACACTTTTTACACTCTCCCCTCACCTATGTGAGGTAATCGACGTAAGTGCTCTCCTCACGTGGCTTGAATTGTTATAAAGCAATCCGCCGTTACCACCAAAGGGGCATTCTACAATGCATCAGCATTCCTTTGATCTGGCCAAAATGCAATTCCGAGCTGATCCTTTTTTCATTTTTATTATATAGCCCTCATATGACAATCGCATATTGAAACAAACCTCGAGAAAAGTTTAATCAGGCAAGTTAAAAGGGATTGCTGGTATCGCCCACGCGAGAGTATAGGTACTTTATTTACCTTTACTCCTTATGCCTCAGAACAAATTTACCGCAACAGATATTCACGGGATCATCTCAGATATATGCAATGACAGAACCTCTGGTTCCCGCGAAATCGTGAGACATACCATAGATCAATTAAAGATCGTGGTGAAAACCGCTCACGTAACAGAACTGCGAAAACTAGTCCAGTATTTACTGGACGAAATTATTAAATGCCATCCTAATATGGAAATTATTCGTTCTCTCAGGGATGAGCTTAAGAGGGTGCTTTCAATAGGATTTACCAGGGAAAGCCTGTATAGCTTCGTCGAGAATTTCGATCGAATGATGAGGGATGATGTTCTTTCTATCAGCAGAAGATTATATGAACTTATGGAGAAACCCTCAGTTTTCATTACACTTACCATGAGTGAGACAGTACACCAGGTGTTAAAATTTCTGGCTGACAGAGATAAAATCACCAAAGTCATTGTGGCAGAATCGAGACCAAAAAGAGAGGGGGTTATACTGGCCCGTCTCCTCTCGGAATCTAATATAAGGGTTGAATTAATAGTTGATGCTGCTATTGACTTCTTTATCTCGGAGGCAGATATCGCAATTATAGGGGCAGACAGGATTTACAGATATGAGGGTGTGTTGAATAAAATTGGTAGCAGGATGCTGGGAATCTCCTCGTTAGAGAAGGGAATTCCTTTCTACGTTGTTGCAGAAACCAGAAAATACACTGGATCAAAATTCAAAAGATCCGAGATAAAAGAACAGCCTGAAACAGAAGTACTTGACGCAGGAAACATTTCAAACCTTAAACCCCGAAACGTTTACTTCGAGTTGGTGGAAAATAGACTCATTACCGCCATAATCACAGAGGATGGAATACTGTATCCAAACAAAAACGGAGGGAGAAAGTAAAAGGGGCGGCATTGTACAGCCTGCATACCTTGCAGACAAAATTTTATACTGGTATTAAGCATTACGGCAATCGGGGCTCAGACGGGCCGGTAGATCAGAGGTAGATCGCTTCCTTGGCATGGAAGAGGTCCGGGGTTCAAATCCCCGCCGGTCCATTTTACTTAAGACTTACAGAATATGACATTTTCGTTCTATTAAGCAAGTGAATCAGGCATAGGAGGAGACGTTGTTCCTGAGATTGTCTATATTTACATCCAATCAATGGCATATCTGATCTGCTGGACATCCTAAAAAAGCTTATATCATAGGATTTTTAGAATCAGAGGCTCATTGAAAAGGACGCTTTCAGGTTAAGTGACAGTATCAACTATCTGAGAACTCATTAACGTTGAAGGCATAAGTTAACAGAATTAATTTCGATGAGAAGCTTTCCAGTCCCATTTCCAGGATAAAAATTACCAGACCAGACACTTGTTGGAGTAAAATAAATACTTTGTGCTGTGCTAAAGGCTCTTTTGCACGTGATACTCAAACAAATGTACCCCTAATAAACTAAAGATGTCCCAATTCAGACAGTCTTCCTGGGGTTCGACATAGGGCCAATCGATCCACGTATATTAAATCAAAAATCCGTTATCAAGCCCACCCACTGATGGGTGAATACTACAGTACTTTGCTGGAAATCTCCATATAAACTGTTTAACTAAACGGGAATCAATCACGGGTTTTTATATTCAATGATCAAAGGGATTATGATTAGCTCCTCATGTTGATATAGCTCTATTGCAGCAACAGCTTAACCAGAAAAATTCTGAATCTGGCAACAACAGAAAATATAGGTTACTTGATCCGAGAATTGATTGCATTTAAACTTTTATCTCTAATTGCGCCTGTTGTGACAGTGATATCTATCTTGTAAAGTAAAGAAAGAGGGTCTGTACATCCATTCCGGACAGAAGATGTCCATGGCAAGAAAGGGATGTGAGGAATGAGGTCGCAGAATCAGCTAAACTCAATTCCTGAAACATAAAAGTCAGTAAAATTGGAGTGACGTCATAAAATGATCGGAAGAAGCGAGAATATACCTGGAAAGAGCAAGCCTGGGGTATACCACACTATATAGGCTGAAACTTACAACCGTTATCCCTGTACCGCTATTCCTTGGTTATTCCTTACGCTTTTTGAATTCATGCACAGTTACTTATCCCACATCCTGAACCAAGTGGATATGGTATACCTTACAATCGAAGACCTCAGCTGCCTGAAACTCAAGGAGTGTGCACCGCTAGGGATTCTTAGGGCATGTGTGCTGTGAAGTCGGGAAACTGGCCATCCTACAGATAAAGCGTACATTCGGTACAGTTTTTCACTTAATTTAATGTACCTCTATTGATTATAAGAATATGGACTCAGACAGAGTACCCGTGTTTAGACTCGGGATTAAAGCTGGAACTCTTTTACTATTAACTGCCATATCATTATCCTCCCTCCTTCTCACCATTTATCTGGGGGATGAGTTCTACAAACTCCACGGACCCCTTAACTCGAGTAACTATACCACTGGGGGCATTTACGTTGCAATGAACCTTGCAGGTCTGATATCCGTTCTATCTCTTCTGCTTTCCTTTGTTTTTGTTATCACTAGCTTTCTTTTGATTATAGCAATCATTTTATTTTTAAGGACAGGTATGATACTGTTGTACGATGATCACGTAGAATGGCACAGAAGGGGTTCCGTAACCGTACTTGATTACAGTGATCTCAAAGATGTCTATATAGGATACGGGATCGTAAACGTTAGTGGAAACGCCTCCATGAGGAAACAGTTCTACCCCTACAGGAGACTATCATTTTATATAGACAATAGAAGATTCGAATTTAAAACGAATAGGTACAAGGGCCTAGAGGTTTTTCTGAGAGCTAAGATACCGAGTAAAAATATTGACGTGGACGATACGGAATAGTCTCGTCCATCTGATTCAGCCATTCTCTCAGCAATTTTTTCTACGCCTGGATAACATAGCTAAGGCCGCATAATTCGCGACATAACCAGAAACCGTGATGCTGCAAAGTAATGAATTTAGATCACTACGAAAAACAGTTCTCTTTTCCAAAGAGAAAAACATGGAAAACACGAAATCTTACTACGTTAACAACCGTTTAGAGATCTAGGGCTTTATTAATTCAATCCGAACATCGCTACTCTTTCTAGGAGGTTTTTCAAGTCCTCACACTTTGATACATCCCCGTACAGTACCATTTTTTCACCTACAACAAGATAGTGAGTACCATATTTTTTAAACTGGAAATATTTCCAATCATTATAAAAATTGAGAATTGTCGCGAACATAGGGAGGAGATACATTCTATGTTCTTTAAGTAACACTCTAATGTGAACGTGATGCCGCATATTCCTGATTAATGTTCCGATAGGAATTATCTCAACATTGGTTTGATAATGCCGGATTCTAACATTACAGTGGTGAGGTGGTCTGGGATCAGGTTATACACATCAATTTACCTTGTACTATTTATAATTCCAGTCATGATTGCGACGACATGAGCAGCCACAATCTCCGGAATTAATTCTTCAATTTTTGTTCCGGTTTTTTTACACGGTCAAGATAGGAGTTCACTTGTTCCGGAAAACTTAGGAAAAGTCGATGGAAAAACACTATCTTGATAGTTTTAGCGTTTCAGTCAATCGGCTTCTCCATCGTACTTTATTCTATGATGGAACATCTTCACGATGATGTGGATATTTTACACGCGAAGGCAGACCTGTTCCTTTTCACCTATCCGCGGGATAAAAAGATCGCTGATCCAATCAGAGGATATATCTTAACAAAACAGGAAGCAGTGCTGGCATTGATGGTGGTAGGAATCGTTGTTTAGGGGAGTTGGCATATTGGCACTGAGATATACAGCGAGCTGCGTGCTTGAGTTCCTTCCACGGCACGACTGGCGAGGGGTAGCAGACCGAAAACAAGGATCAATTAATTCCAAATGGATCTCTTTACACGATACACCGCGTAGCTCTTATTGCAATGATCCCTTTCCTTGCCACGTTTCAAACGTTGTTTTCGGGTAAATATGTTACTGCGGGGAATGCCCAACATGGGTTTTCCGAGGTAAATCTTTTTTCCTGGTTAGGCTACACGTTATTACATTTATCCTAATCTCGATGAGAGGATGAATTCCGTTGTTTTGGTGCAGAATACTCTACAGAGAAAAGGCAATTTAGACTAACGACATGATGTGCTGATGGCTCATAAGGAAGGAGTGTTCAGGATGCTCATTACCGTAAGTCAACCGGTCAGCAAAGCAGAAATCTCCGCAATAGACGGTTTAACAGATATTATCATAAGAAAGATGAGCTATGCCACCGACATTGATTTGCACACGTCCGATACCGAATCAACTAAAAACATTTTCAAATCCAGATACAACGTCCTCAGATGCAAAATACTTGATGAAAGAGAGCCAACAATGACTCACAAATTCCGTGAAGAGATTCTTAGGAAAGAATCGGAAATAATGAATAAAGTTCAAAAACTGTTCTCTGAAGAAAGATACTGGGAAGCACACTCCTTATTGGAGGATCTATGGAGAGCGAGCACGGGGGAAACGAAACTATTCTTTCAGGGCCTGATACTTATTGCAGCAGCTATGGTACATTATCAAAGAGAAAACTTAGAGGTTGCCAGGAGGGTATATCATAGAGCAATCAGGATGATTAAATCAACAACACATTGGAAACGTGTTAAAGGGAACATAAACGAGGAATTCAAGTACCCGGTAGAATTTCCAGTAAAACAGGGGTTCTAGATCCAGTATAACATTTTTATTGGTTATCCAAGCTTTTCTCTGTCTATTGCTTACTACCGTATAGGTCTCCCCAATTAAACGCCCGGAGTCTTCATTATCCTTGTTGATTCATCCAAACTTACAAGTTTGGTATAATCGTGGGTTTTCACGCTATAACTTTGCTGCCAATTGCAGGATCATAGCTTTCCCGGTGTTCTAGATGTTCTCCGCTCTCGTGTTTCCCCTCGGTGGGAGAAAAATATCCCAGATGATCTGTAAGATACGCTGATTATCCGCAGTAAACAAGTATCTTCAAGTCCTGACAATCTATGTACCCTGACCTTTTATCATAAGGAAGAAATGTTGTCCACCATCACCATAATGAAAAAACTGCGATGGTGTATACCAATTCCCTATTTTGTAGAAACGTTAAATGCCTATCTAGCACTTCAATGGGTACAAAGTACCCTACATTGACATACAATAATGTACTTCCATACTCTCATATTTCTAAAAAGTTAACGTCGTTTTAAATCATCAGATAAATATATATATTTTTAAAATATCCAGTAATGATAGAGATGCCACTAACTGATGACGATAAGCATCTAATACGAATCTTAATCCTTTCTGACATCCCCAGAAGTGTGGCTTACACGCTGGCGTTCATGCGGGATAAGGATGAAGTCACTAGTGTCCAGATTGAGAGAGAGGCTGGTCTCCGACAACCAGAGGTTTCCATATCGATGCAATGGCTAAGACGGCGTGGTTGGGTAAATAAAAGAAACATTAAAAAAGAGGGAAAGGGTAGACCGGTTCACGGATACAAACTATCTGAGAATTTCAGTGATATCTTGAATGAGATAATAGCTGATCTGGAAAACAGGATCGATGAGATCAGGGATAAAATCAATCAGCTGAAGCGGTTTATACGATAGCACGCGTTTTCCATTGAGGGTTCTTCAGCAGAGCATTTCTCATTATGATACGTAGTGTGTGGTCTAATGAATAACACCGTAATGTGAGGGGTTTGGTTAATGTAATATATCCGAGTATTCACCGTTATCCTAACTGGAATGGTAACGCCTTATTCCTTAAGATCCTACAGCTGAGCGTGACAAACTATCTGCTGAGAAGCTTTTATTCATTTGTATCGTATGAGATTAAAAGGGTGATGTCAAATGCCTCCGTTCTGCATAGAACTCAGCTTTTTCATCCTGAACAGCATCTGGGAAATGTAGGGTGGCCTGCCATTCAATATCTGACACCGACATATATGAGGTAGAATGATAGTATCTCAATTTTTGAATCTAACCCTTAAATCACACGTAAGATCTTAACAGGATATTTCACATATATGTCACCGGTTTATCTTTCAGAGAACATAATTGAATACCTTTGTTCACTCCATCTTTTATAGACGTTTGTAAAGGTGGTTTTTTCAGGGAAGATGGAATAAAGGTTTAATATCAACAAAATATAGCATGCTTATGAGCGGGAAAGTAACCATTACGCACATAAAAGCTGATATTGGGAGTTTGCCGGGTCACACCACAATTTATGGGCCCGTGAAGGATGAAGTTGAATCATACGTGAGGGAACACGGGAAGGATCTCATTTCTGATTACAGAGTTACCTATATTGGAGATGATATCCAGATTACCATGATTCACGAGCGAGGTACCGATAATGCAGAGATACATAAACTTGCGTGGGATGCCTTCAAGGCGGGAACTAAGGTCGCCAAGGAGGCAGGACTCTACGGAGCCGGTCAGGATCTTCTCAAAGATGCCTTTTCAGGAAATATAAAGGGAATGGGTCCCGGTATAGCCGAAATGGAAATTACTCCTAGGGAGTCGGAACCATTTATCGTTTATATGATGGATAAGACAGAGCCGGGTGCCTTTAACTACCCAATATTCAAGATGTTTGCAGATCCCTTCAACACCCCCGGTCTTGTTATAGATTCCAACATGCATGAGGGTTTCGTATTTGAAATATGGGATATTATAAATGCAAAGAGAATCGAACTGAATTCTCCTGAGAATATGTATGATATCCTTGCAATGATCGGATCAAAGGGTCGATACGTCATAAAGAGAGTGTATACTCGCAAGGAACATTCAAAACTTCCTAACGAAAACGTCGCTGTCATCAGTACCGATAAGCTATCATTTATTGCAGGTGAGTACGTTGGCAAAGATGACCCTGCAGGCATAGTCAGAATACAGTCTGGTTTGCCTGCAGCTGGAGAATCTCTTGAAGCATTTTCGCACCCGTATCTTGTTTCTGGTTGGATGAGGGGTTCCTTCAATGGTCCCCTGATGCCCGTTGGAATGAAGGATTCCAAGATGACCCGTTTTGACGGCCCTCCACGAGTTGTTGCCCTCGGATATACTCTGAAGAATGGAAAGCTCCATGGACCCGTCGATCTCTTCGATGATCCTGCATTCGATGTACCCCGCATCAAAGCCTCAGAAATAGCCGACTACCTCAGAAGAATGGGACCGTTCGAACCACACCGGCTATCGGATGAGGATATGGAGTACACAACCCTGCCAAAGGTCCTCAAGAAGCTTGAAAATGGCTTTAAGAATATAGATAAAAATTAATTAGCATACGTACATATAATCTTTTTATTCTCCAACTTCCCTTTTTGAATCGGTTTAACTGAATTCTCACGTGTGGTCCAGAAAAGATGATTTGATGTTGTCCATTCACTACCTCAGATAACAGTTGGGCAGATTCTTCTGCCTGGGAAAAAATGGGCTAGGACACAGGGTGACCTTCCCTCGCAGAGCGATGGGAAATTCTAATGGTTTCACCTTCAAGAAATCTCTTGCTCATTATGAGGTCATCAACAAAAATGTCGATCAAGTCCTTTGTGAAATTCTCCCTCACAACAACTCTCATTATGGTCGTTTTCTCTGCATCCGGCGGTAGACTGTATGCCGGGACTATCCATCCCCTCTCCCTGACCTTGTAAGATAGATCGAAGAGCGTGAACCTCTCCTTCCCTGAAAATTTGAACGTCACAACAGGAATGTGCTTCGCATCGTTTATCACGGTAAATTCTCCACTTTGGTGCAATCTTAAAGCAAGGTAAGAGGCATTGTCCATCATCTTGCTTACAATTTGAGAGTAACCCTCTCTGCCCAGGTGCATTATGTTGAAATACTGACCTACGATCATAGAGCTCCCTCTGGAAAAGTTGAGTGTGTAAGTTGGCATCTCATCACCCAGATAATTCACATAAAATTTCAATTCCTCAGGAAGCAGAGCTCCGTCCCGAAATATAAGCCACCCCAGTCCAGGATAGACGAGACCGAACTTGTGGCCGGAGGTGTTTATGGATTTAACCTGTTCAAGCCTGAAATCCCACCTAAATTCTGGTTCATAAAAGGGAGTTATGAAACCGGCACTCGCTGCGTCCACGTGGACTGGAACGTCGATCCCTCTATCTTCCTTGAGCTCCACAAGACGATCATTGATTTCGATCACGGGATCAAACGCACCGGTAAAGGTGGTTCCCAGAACCGCTCCAACAGCGATAGTGTTTTGATCTACATGATCAATGAGTGTATCTGCATCCACCATAAAACTATCCCTTCTTATAGGAACAATTCTTGGCTCCACGTCGAAATATCTGGCAAATTTATCCCAAGAAATGTGAGTGTCGCTACCAAAAACGATGTTAGGCCTCTCCGTTGAGAGATTCTCGCTCCTCCTTTTCTTCCGCCAGTTCCACTTATGGGCAAGCAGACCAAGCATTATTGCCTCAGAGGAACCAACAGTGGATGTACCAACAAAATTACCATCAACTGGAGCGTTATAGAGGTTGGCCAGTATGTTCACGATCCTTTCCTCAATATTGTTTACCTGAGGGTACTCAAAACGATCTATGAAATTCTTATGGAGATTCTCAATTATAAGCCTGTCAGCCTCTGGTTCCATCCATGTGGTAACAAAAGAGGCTAGATTGAGGTCCGGATTGCCATCCAGGTTGAGTTCATTATGAATCAGCTGATAAGCGGCACGGGATCCCATTCTTCTCTCTGGAAAGCGATATTTTGGAACATCTTCATCAATAAATCTGTTGTGGGATTTTTCAAATTTCTTTTCGCTATCGCGCAGGTGCCTGACATCTACTTTACTTGAAACCATCATATCACCTATATCCATACATCTAATGCAGTATTGATTAATTAGCCATGCGGTGCGTTCTCACATTACTATGAAAACTTTCACATTCCGGTTCTCAACAATACTAAGGGCTGACATCTTCTTAAAGAATCCAGTTCGAGATATGATCACCTAGATTGGGGCATATGCCATTTCATTTGTTAACTTTAAACTAGTTGCATTCCTTGGGTATACGTGATTTGTGGGAACCTCGGGCTCACTCAGAAAATACTCATAGATGACATTGAGGTGGCTTCTGTAGTTATGGTCACGAAACTGAATTTTGGGGGAATTTCTCGACACGGGAGGGAAAACTTCAAACAAGTGAGAATGCCCATGGGAGATCAAACCTGATGAGGAGGTGTTTGTGCTAAAAATGCCGAATCGCAAACATATAATTGAATATGCGAGGGATGGGATTTGAACCCACGAACCCCTACGGGACAGGATCTTAAGTCCTGCACAGTTGGCCAGGCTTTGTTACCCTCGCTCATCCTTGAATGGAAAATCCGTATATTAGGTTACTTTCCAAGACATCACGAAACGATCTACGAATGAGAAGTCCACTACAACTAACCTATACTCACCGATTTGTCTTTAGTGGTAATTTTAAGATAATCACAAAGTGTTATGATATAGGATAACACTTTCCATTCACATATCTTGTAATATGTGTACGGTGCTGAGTCCACCGATAGATGCAAGATAGTTATAGAATTTATCAACCTGATTCCCTGAAGCGGGGATATTCGTATTCCTTGTATCGTATGCTCTTACATATTGCCAGATTAGGAATTCTGCATTCGAAAGAGGGGGCCGTGGTCTAATTCGGTCAGAAATAATCAACCATTTCTTCTAATGAGATGTCATGAAAAAAGTTCTTTTGACCACGTTGACAAGGTGATGATTGGAAGAGAGTCGGAGAGGTGGTCGATCCTTCTCTTGACCCGAGAGGTCGCTAATGAGATTGACCACCCTTCGCCTTTTCCCGGTATAATGAAACAAGGGTGAATAGAAGAATGTCGGGTTATCTCCGACCCAAACTCTCACTCACCACTTGGAGGTGGTTGGGATCTATATTGGTTTGGATATACATAAACGTAGCGTATATGTTACTGAAATGATGGATGATGGAAAGATAGGAAAACAGTTCAGGATGCTTAATGATACCTCTTCATGGGATGAATTCAGGGATCATTATCTTTCCCTGAAACCTGAGATTTCCCTGGAGGTATCAACATCGGGAAAATACATTGCAAGAATGTTGAGGGACATGGGATTCTCCATCCACATGGCAGATCCTTCCAGACTCTCTTTGATAT
>Ga0256829_1000553_pt1 | contig 36727 bp, 39 predicted proteins | sample 131447metaG_FD_185979 | JGI IMG/M metagenome (GOLD analysis project Ga0256829, IMG submission 185979) | Hydrothermal vent microbial communities from Lau Basin, Pacific Ocean - 131-447 | ecosystem: Environmental > Aquatic > Marine > Hydrothermal vents | place: Pacific Ocean: Lau Basin | collected... | reverse complement strand
AACGCTGGGAACAAGAAAATATACCGTATACTATGCAAAGAAAGCGCCAAGTTTTTTTCTCTGGAAATAAAAGCCTAATAGCGGGAGGTATGTAACTTTGTTTGGGGGTGGTATTTCGACAGGCTAGCGCGTTCCTCACGTTATGTACGGTTGGATTCCTGTATCCTGAGAAGCAATGCTCGCTATCGCACAAGGCCTGCTTATCATGCAATGAAAAAGTCCATGCGCGTTAAGCGTTAAACAGCCGCCAAATGTTTACACGGGTGAAAAGCGCCGCCATTTCCATTTTAAACAGCGGCGCTCCTCTCTATTCCATGTTGGCGGAATCGGATATCAGTCAGCCACGCGATGCGACTACATCCCAGTTAATAATGCCCCATATCGCATCCAGATATTTCGGGCGCGCATTACGATAATCGATATAATAGGCATGCTCCCAAACATCGATAGCCAGCAGAGGGGTATCCCCGTCACAGAGCGGGTTGCCCGCATTGCTGGTGTTTACAATAGCCAGTTCGCCATCTGCATGTCTTACCAACCATGTCCAGCCGGAGCCGAAATTGCCGGCAGCGGCGCTGTTCATCTTAGCTTTGAAATCATCAAAGGAACCAAAGGTGGCGGCGATGGCATCAGCCAGTTCACCGCTGGCAGCGCCACCGCCATCCGGACTCAGGGCGCTGAAATAAAAGGTGTGATTCCAGACTTGCGCTGCATTGTTGAAGATGCCGCCCACCGGTGCTGATGTAATAATCTCTTCCAGCGTTTTATCTGCGAATTCAGTGCCTTCGACCAGTTTATTCAGGTTGGTGACATAAGCAGCATGATGTTTATCGTGATGATATTCCAGTGTTTCAGCAGAGATGGTCGGTTCCAGTGCGTCTTTATCGTAAGGTAATTCCGGTAATTCAAATGTCATGATGATTCTCCTGTAAATTATTATATTGCTATGAGGCTACATTGACGACAGACCTGGCAGGTCGTCAATGACGCCACAAACCCCGGCATGCACGAATAAACCGGGTCAGGTGGAAGGTAACAATAGGCCAGCAATTTTAGTCGCGCAATCATTATTCCTCCGATGACTTCGCAAGAATTCATCATGGGGCTATGGGCGGACTTTTGACGACTTCATCCTACCCTATAAGGGAACCAGGTTAATCAGTGATTCGGCATGTCCGAGCACAAAATCTTTAAAGGCCTGCGGAATGGCTGCAAAACGTTTGCCATCACGGTGGACGATATGCCACTGGCGAATAATTGGAAAATCTTCCACATTGAGTACCACCAGCCGTTTGAGTGCCAGTTCCATTTCTATGGTGTGTAGTGAGACGATACCCAGGCCGAGTTCGGCCATAACGGCCTGTTTGATCGCTTCGGCACGGTTCATCTCCATGCGTGGCTTCAAGCTGAGTTGGTGCTCGGCGAAATAGCGTTCGGTGGCCATGCGGGTACCGGAATCGGGTTCGCGAACAATAAAATCTTCGTCGGCCACATCCGCCAGGCGAATGGATTTTCGGCTGGCCAGCGGGTGCTCGGGCCAGGCCACCACCACCAGTGGGTTCTCCAGAAATGGAATGCCGGTCAGCTGGAGATCATCCGGCGGGCTGCCCATGATGGCCATATCCGTTGTATTACTGTCCAGCGCACGTAATAGTCCGGTGCGATTGGTGACATCCAGCGTGACCTGTGCAGCCGGATATTGATGATGAAACGCGGCAATCAATTGCGGGGCGAAGTAGTTGGCTGTAGATGCCATGGTCAGATGCAATTTGCCGCGCTTGAGTCCCCGTAGCTCTTCCATGACTTCGGATGCCTCCCTGAGCTGCTGGCGGATATTTTGAGCGTAATACAACAGCTCCAGCCCTGCCTGAGTAGCACTTACCTGTTTTCCTTTGCGCTCGAACAGAGGCATGCCGATCTGCTCTTCAATCTGTTTTACCTGCATGGAGACTGCCGGCTGGGTCATATATAGCGATTTGGCCGCTTCGGTGTAATTACATTTGTCGACAATGGCCTCAATGATTTTGAACTGTTTCAGCGTAATATTCATCAGATATTCTCCCCAAACCAGACTTAATCACAGAGCCGCAAAGAGAAGCAGACCCAGTCGTTTTAGGTTTTCCTTTGCGTTCATTGCGGCTTTGCGAGACATTGCCATTCAAGCATAAAATCAAAAGCAACTCTCGCCAAGACGCAAAGGTTACTTTATAAGTTAAATTGATGGAACATATCATAACCTTTGATTTTACATTATGGAAGAATTTTTTAGACTTCCCCTCGTCGCCAAAGAAGTTTATCATGCTTTGCCGCGAATGAGAGGGGCTCCAAACTCGGACGCTGCTTCTACAAAAACTGGAGGAATGACCTAATGGATCAATCGAATCGTTATGCTGATTTGAGCTTGAATGAAGACGAACTAATTGCTGGCGGTAAACATTTATTGTGTGCTTACCGTTTATTGCCACAGCCGAATCTCGGCTTTTTGGCTACAGCTGCACATGTTGCAGCAGAATCCTCAACCGGTACCAATGTTGAAGTTTCCACCACGGATGATTTCACACGCGGCGTTGATGCCATGGTGTATCACGTTGATGAAACTGCCTTTGGCGAAAAGGGCGGCCTGATTAAAATTGCCTATCCTGTGGAATTGTTTGATATTAACCTGCTTGATGGCAATTATGGTATTGCTCACATGACCTCCATGATTATCGGTAACAACCAGGGTATGGGCGACATTATCGGTCTGCGTCTGCTTGATTTCGGTATGCCAGAATGCATGGTGCGCAACTTTATTGGCCCTGCTAACAATATTACTGAAATGTGGAAGACCATGGGCCGTCCTGAAGTGGATGGTGGCTATATCGCCGGCACCATCATCAAACCGAAACTGGGTCTGCGTCCTGAACCATTCGCCAAAGCGTGTTATGATTTCTGGCTCGGCGGCACCTTTATCAAGAATGATGAACCACAGGCCAATCAGGTATTCTGTCCGACCAAGGAAGTGATGCCGAAGATTGCAGAATCCATGGATCGCGCCCAGCAGGAAACCGGCGAAGTGAAATTCTTCTCTGCCAATATTACGGCTGACTATCATAATGAACTGGTTGCGCGTGGTGAGTTCATTCTGGAAACTTTCGAAAAAATCAATAGCGCCAACCATATCGCCTTCCTGGTGGATGGTTTTGTGGCTGGCCCTGCCGGCGTTACCTCTTGCCGTATGGAATTCCCGGATAACTTCCTGCATTATCATCGTGCTGGTCATGGCATGGCGACATCCGAAGTCAACCCGCGTGGTTTCACCATGCTGGTACACATGAAGATGGCGCGTTTGATGGGTTCTTCCGGCATTCATACAGGCACCATGGGCTACGGAAAAATGGAAGGCGCTGCCAATGATACTGTGCTGGCTTATATGCTCGAACGCGACGAGTGCATGGGTACTTACTTTAATCAGAAGTGGTATGGCATGAAAGCCACAACGCCAATCATCTCCGGTGGCATGAACGCACTGCGTCTGATTGGTTTCTGCGAGAATCTCGGTCATGGCAACTTCATCAATACTTGTGGTGGCGGTGCATTCGGTCATATCGATTCGCCGGCAGCCGGTGGTAAATCACTGGATCAGGCTTATGACTGCTATGCAGCGGGTGCAGATCCGATTGAGTTTGCGAAAGAACACAAAGAATTCGCACGCGCATTCGAATCATTTCCAGGCGATGCCGACAAGCTCTACCCTGGCTGGCGCGACGCTCTGGGTGTTCACGCTTAATCCTGACTTTCGACTCACTACAAAAAAAGGCCCCCACGCAAGTGGAGGCCTTTTTTTGTAGTGGATCATGAATTCCTGGCGACTTTGCGACTTGGCGTGAGTCGCTTTTGGTTTTGAATCTCAAAGGCATGGCGCGCAAAGACACAAAGAACGCAAAGGTAAATTCAAGAGGCGAGGGTCTGGCATTGGATTTTATAGGTGAGGTCTGAAAATATGGCAGAGATTGGCATTGAAGTCGGTGATTCGGTATCAGATCAGGATTGCCAGTTATGCGGGGCAACAAAAAAGGTGGGCTCGCAACAGCCCACCTTTTTGATAAACAGAAAACCGATTAGCTGTAGAAGCTAACCATCTTTTCCAGTGATTTTGCAGTGATATCAGATGCATGTCCGGCAGAACCGAAGGCTTCAAAGCGAGCATTGCAAACGCTTTGCATGGCTGCGGTGGAAGCCTTAAGGAACTTGCGAGGATCGAAGTTGGACGGATTCTCGGACAGGAACTTGCGTACTGCACCGGTCGAAGACAGACGCAGGTCGGTATCAATATTAACCTTACGAACGCCATGCTTGATGCCTTCAACGATCTCTTCAACAGGAACACCGTAGGTTTCGGCGATATCACCACCGAACTCGTTGATCACAGACAGCCATTCCTGTGGAACAGAAGATGAACCGTGCATGACCAGATGTGTATTTGGCAGGCGTGCATGAATTTCTTTCACACGGTCAATGGCCAGAATGTCACCTGTAGGTGGCTTGGTGAACTTGTAAGCGCCGTGGGACGTGCCAATTGCAATGGCCAGCGCATCCACGCCGGTCTGTTCAACAAAGTCAGCGGCTTCTTCAGGATCGGTCAGCATTTGATCCATAGTCAGAACGCCTTCTGCACCGCTGCCATCTTCTTCACCGGCTTCGCCGGTTTCCAGAGAACCCAGACAACCGAGTTCGCCTTCAACAGATACGCCACCAGCATGCGCCATGTCGCAAACTTTTTTGGTGGTTTCTACATTGTATTCATAGCTGGAAGGGGTTTTGGCATCGGCCATCAACGAACCGTCCATCATCACCGATGAGAAACCGGACTGGATGGAGCGCAGACATACTGCCGGCTCAGCACCATGATCCTGATGCATGACTACAGGGATATGCGGATACTGCTCAATCGCTGCGGAGATCAGGTGACGCAGAAATGATTCACCTGCATAACCGCGCGCGCCGGCAGAACCCTGCATAATCACTGGTGAGTTCGTCTCATCCGCAGCCTGCATGATTGCATGCACCTGCTCCATATTGTTTACATTGAATGCGGGCATGCCGTAGCTGTTCTCAGCGGCGTGATCCAGCAATTGACGTAATGAAATTAATGCCATTTTTTCCTCCTTGTATTTTAGCGGGCATAGTATGCCCCACAAATCAGTTCGTATGAACCGTAAAGTTTATGTTTGTTCAAATCTGCCAAATTCATTGCCTACGCGGACAATCTTCATGGCATTGGTGCTACCGGCCCTGCCCATTGGTGTGCCCAGCGTCATGACGACCAGATCATCATCCGTAACCAGATCATCATAGAGCATCATCGACAGGCAATCCCGCGTCGCTTTGGGAGCATCGGTCTCCGCATATGACTCACTAAAAGGTTTAGGTATGACATTTCGATACAGCGTCACACGACCGGCTGTTTCAGCGGACGGGGTCAATGCATAGATTGGCGACCGGGTCAGATGACGAGACATATATAATACGGTATTGCCACTGTGCGTAAATGCAGCAATCGCAGTAACCGGCATCATATGTGTGGTTTCCATCGCCTGGCGTGCAATACACTCATCGATAGAGTGTGGCGGAAAGCGAGGATCGCGTGTTGTGGCGGATGGTAAAACATGTTGTTTTTCTGTTTCGATACAGGTGCGATGCATGGCTTGCACTGCTTCTACCGGATATTTACCTGCTGCTGATTCGCCAGACAGCATCACTGCATCGGTACCGTCGAGTACGGCATTGGCCACATCATTGACTTCAGCACGGGTTGGAATCGGATTATTGCACATCGACTCCATCATCTGCGTCGCTACGATCACTGGCGTATTATGCTTGGGCGCTTCGCGCAGGATACGCTTTTGTACGGGAGGCACCGCAGCATCCCCAATTTCTACACCCAGATCGCCACGCGCCACCATGACTGCATCCGAGGCTTCCATAATCGAAGTTAGATTTTCAGGTTCAACGGCTTCAGCACGTTCCACTTTTGCAATCAGGCCAGCGTTGCTACCTTCAGCGCGCACCAGCGAGCGGGCATAATCCATATCGGCACCATTCCGAGGAAAGGAGATGGCAATATAATCCACGCCAATCGCACAAGCCGATTTAATGTCTTCCTTGTCTTTCTCGGTTAGCGCATCGGCAGAGAGGCCACCGCCAGCACGATTGATGCCCTTGTTGTTGGATAATTCACCACCAACCATGACCGTGCAATGGATTTCCTGCCCGATAATTTCATCGACATCCATGACAATCAATCCATCGTTGAGTAATAAACGGGCACCCGAAACAACATCTCCAACCAGTTCTTTGTAAGTCAGTCCAACGCGTTCATCATCACCGTCATCCAATCCAAGCGCGCCATCAATAATATATTTCTGGCCCGGCTTAAGATAGGTCTTGCCGGTTTTATATTTACCGATACGAATTTTCGGGCCTTGCATATCAGCCAGAATGCCCACATATACGCCGTGATTTTTGGCTGCAATGCGTACATTTTCAGCGCGCTGACGATGTTCAGCAGGCGTGCCATGCGAAAAATTCAGGCGTACGACATTGACGCCGGCACCGATTAAGCGATCCAACACCTCCGGTGATTCAGAGGAGGGGCCTAATGTTGCTACAATTTTGGTTCTACGGAATTCTTGAGTCACTTAGGCTGCTCGCTCCTCTAGCATGGCAACCGCAGGCAGTTTCTTACCTTCCAGGAATTCCAGGAAAGCGCCACCGCCGGTTGAAATGTAAGATACTTTGTCGGAAATGCCATATTTGGCTACAGCAGCAAGAGTGTCGCCGCCGCCAGCAATGGAGAATGCATCGGATTCGGCAATAGCCAGTGAAACAGCCTTGGTGCCTTCGCCAAACTGGTCAAACTCGAAGACGCCAAGTGGGCCATTCCAGACTATGGTACCGGCACCCTTGAGAATTTCAGCCAGTTCTGCAGCAGAGTCAGGGCCGATATCGAAAATCATATCGTCATCCAGGGTGTCATCCGCGCTCTTCAGTGTGGCTTCTGCAGTCGGGGAGAACTCCTTGGCGCAAACCACATCGGTCGGGACAGGAATGCTGCCGCCGCGTGCTTCTGCATCAGCAGTCAATTTCTTGCAGGTATCGACTAAATCCGCTTCATACAGTGATTTACCAACTGGTTTGCCAGATGCGGCAATAAAGGTATTGGCGATACCGCCGCCCACGACCAACTGATCGACGATTTTGGATAAGGATTCCAGCACAGTCAGTTTGGTGGAAACCTTAGAGCCGCCAACAATGGCCACCATCGGACGTGCCGGATTATCCAGTGCGCTACCGAGGGCTTCCAGTTCTGCGGCCAGGAGTGGGCCTGCGCATGCAACCGGTGCAAACTTGCCAGCGCCATGGGTAGAAGCCTGAGCGCGATGCGCGGTGCCGAAGGCATCCATCACATAGACATCACACAGAGATGCGTATTGTTTTGAGAGCGCCTCATCATTTTTCTTTTCGCCAACATTGAAACGGATATTTTCCAGTAGTACCAGTTCGCCTTCAGCGACTTCCGGTGCGGTATCCAGATAATCTTTAACCAGACGCACTTCTTTTCCGAGCAGCTTGGACAGATGGCGAGCAACTGGAGCCAGTGAGAATTTTTCATCATACTCACCTTCAGTCGGGCGACCCAGGTGACAACAAACCTGTACTTTAGCACCGGCCTGCATGGCTTTCTGCATGGTCGGCAGGCTGGCGCGGATGCGGGTATCATCACCTACTTCACCATCGACGATCGGCACATTCAGGTCTTCACGAATGAGTACGCGCTTTCCTTTGAGATCTAGATCGGTCATTTTTGTTACAGACATCTGCTACTCCTTGGAATCATGAATGGCTCATTGTGTCATAAATTATGACAGTGGGATGACATTCAATGTTATATTTATTCTTTGCGAACGCTTGTCGCTGTCGACTAGCCGGTTTCTGTTGTGAATAAAGCGGGGCAGGGGACAATGACAAACGTGGAAGTATCTTTCGATACTCCCACGCATGATTTGTTAGCCGGCGATGTGACTTAATACGCGCAGCATATTACAGGTATAGCCATATTCGTTGTCGTAGAAAGCAACGATTTTGACGAATGTGCTGTCGATAGCGATACCGGCAGTGGAGTCAAAGATGGACGGGTGTGAATCACCACGGAAGTCGGTAGAAACCACCTTCTCATCAGTGAAGCCCAAAACGCCATTCATCGCACCTTCGGAAGCTGCCTTCATGGTGGAAACGATATTGTCGTATGTGGTTTCTTTTTCCAGCTCAACGGTCAAATCGACCACGGAAACGTCAGAAGTAGGGACGCGGAACGCCATACCAGTCAGTTTACCGTTCAGTGATGGGATAACCTTACCTACAGCTTTGGCTGCACCGGTAGAAGATGGGATGATGTTTTCCAGAATACCACGACCACCGCGCCAGTCTTTATTGGACGGGCCATCAACAGTCTTCTGGGTAGCAGTTGCAGCATGAACCGTGGTCATCAGGCCACGTTTAATACCGAAGTTGTCATTCAGTACTTTGGCGACAGGTGCCAGACAGTTGGTGGTGCAGGACGCAGCCGATACGATGGCCTGACCGGCATAATCATTGTGGTTGACGCCGTAAACGAACATCGGAGTCGCATCTTTGGACGGTGCAGACTGCAATACTTTAGATGCGCCGGCATCGATATGAGCCTGGCAGGTTTCTTCAGTCAGGAAAAAGCCGGTGCATTCGAGTACAACGTCAACACCGATATCGCCCCAGGCCAGGTCAGCCGGATTACGCTCGGCAGTGACGCGGATGGTTTTGCCATCCACAACCAGATTGCCATCGTCAACCGATACATCGCCATCAAAACGGCCATGTACGGAATCATATTTCAGCATATAAGCCTGATATTCCGGGTCGAGCAGGTCGTTGATGCCGACCACTTCCATATCCGGAAATTCTTTAGCAATAGCGCGGAATGCCATACGGCCAATGCGGCCAAATCCGTTAATACCAACTTTAATTGTCATACTTCACTCCCTTTATTGTAGTTTTATTTAAATTAAGCTACTTCGTTTACAGCTGCAAGCACAGCCTCCGCAGTAATGCCGAACAGTTTAAATAGTTCGCCAGCCGGTGCGGACTCGCCGAAAGTATCTATACCGATAACCTTGCCATTAAGACCGACATACTTTGCCCAGAAGCCGGTGACTCCGGCTTCTACGGCAACGCGTGCGGACACGGCTGCTGGCAGAACGGATTCCTTGTATGCTGCATCCTGTTTGTCAAATGCATTGGTCGATGGCATGGATACAACACGTACATTCTTGTCCGAGGCGGCAGCAGCTTCCATAGCCAGTGATACTTCAGAACCCGTAGCAATAATGATTGCATCCGGTGTGCCTGCACAATCTTTCAGAATGTAGCCACCGCGTTCGATCAGTTTGATCTGCTCAGCGCTACGATCCTGATGAGGCAGGCCCTGACGTGAGAAAATCAATGAACTCGGGCCAGTGGTATTCTTGATAGCAACTTTCCATGATACAGCAGATTCAACTGCATCACATGGGCGCCATACATCCATATTCGGAATCATGCGCAGGGTTGCTGTCTGCTCTACAGGCTGATGGGTAGGGCCATCTTCACCTAGGCCGATAGAATCATGGGTATAGACTTCAATGTTGCGAATCTTCATCAATGCAGCCATGCGTAGTGCATTGCGAGCATACTCAGAGAACATCAGGAAGGTTGCGCCGTATGGTACGAAGCCGCCGTGCAGGGAAATACCGTTGATCATTGCAGTCATGCCGAATTCACGTACACCGTAGTTGACGTAGTTACCGCCATCATTGCAGCGAACAGGATCAGCAGCAGACCACAGTGTTAGGTTGGAGCCAGCCAGGTCGGCAGAGCCACCCAGGAATTCAGGCGTGATCTTGGCCAGGCCTTCAATAGCATTCTGTGAAGCTTTGCGTGAGGCAATGGTTTCGCCTTTGGCAGCAACTTCTGCGATAAATGCATCAGCACCAGCTTCCCAGCCAGCGGCCAGTTCACCGGCAATACGACGTTTATATTCAGCAGCTTCAGCAGGGTATTCAGCCGCGTATGCAGCAAAGCGGCCATCCCATTCGGATTCTGCGGCAGCGCCGGCTTCCTTGTTGTCCCAGCCAGCATAGACATCAGCAGGGATTTCAAATGGTGGATATTCCCAACCCAGTTCTTTACGAACCAGTGCGATTTCTTCATCACCCAGAGCAGCACCATGACAGTCATGAGTACCGGCCAGATTTGGAGAGCCGAAGCCGATGATGGTCTTGCAACAGATCATGGTAGGTTTGTCTGAATTAGATTTGGCGGTTTCGATAGCAGCCTTGATTTCATCAGCATCATGACCATCCACATTGCGGATGACCTGCCAGCCATAAGCTTCGAAACGGCCTGGAGTATCATCGGTGAACCAGCCTTCTACTTCACCATCGATGGATATGCCATTGTCATCCCAGAATGCAATCAGCTTGCCCAGACCCAGTGTACCGGCCAGTGAACATGCTTCATGTGAAATACCTTCCATCAGACAGCCATCGCCGAGGAACACATAGGTGTTGTGATCAACAATGTTGTGTCCTGGCTTATTGAACTGGGCAGCCAGTGTCTTTTCTGCCAATGCCATACCTACACCGTTGGTAATACCCTGACCCAGTGGGCCAGTTGTAGTTTCAATGCCCGGAGCATAGCCGTATTCCGGATGACCCGGAGTGCGGGAATGTAACTGACGGAACTGCCTGATGTCATCAATGCCCAGATCGTAGCCGGTCAAATGCAACAGGGAATAAATAAGCATAGAGCCGTGACCATTGGAAAGAATGAAGCGATCACGATCAGCCCATTTCGGGTTGTTCGGATTGTGCTGCATGTAGTCGTTCCACAGGACTTCGGCGATATCCGCCATGCCCATAGGTGCTCCGGGATGCCCTGAATTGGCTTTCTGTACTGCGTCCATGGCCAGAGCACGGATGGCGTTGGCCAGATGTCTGCGATTGTTGCTCATATGCGTATTCCCCTTCGAGTTCTATGATTCAGAATGATGAACCCTATCTATTTCAAGTATAAAATCTAATCAGTGTTTATTATCTTTTGCATAAGGCGATCTTATGTAAAAGATAATAATATTAAAATTGCTTAAACGTGCAGCGTGGTCATAACGTGACGGATATTGCCGATGCCGCCATCCAGGACGACCGTATCCGTGGTCATGAACTTGCCAAAGGCATCATGTCCAGCCTTGACGTGATGCACGTAAGCGCCCGAGGTAAGTCCGGTGGCGATAAACAGGCAATCATCAGATGTGACCAGCTCATCACGGGTGAGGATGTGCTTGGTATCAACGCCTTCTTCTTCACACAGTTTAATTTCAAAATCTTTCTGCGGAGCCATGCGACCGAACATTTCAGCGCCCATAGCGCGAGCGGCGCAGGCTGTCACAATGCCTTCCGGCGTACCGCCAATGCCGAACAGGGCATCGGAACCCATATTCAATACGGCTTGAATCGCACCATTTACATCGCCGTCTGTGGCCAGGCGTACTTTGGCACCAGTGGCATAGACCTCCTGCATCATCTGCTGATGGCGAGGCTTGTCGAGAATGAAAATCTTCAGCTCTGAAACTGATTTATCCAAAGATTTGGCAAGTTGATTCAGGCGATCCGCAATGGGCGCTTCCGGATCAATCTGGCCGCGTGCAGCCTTGGGATACACCTGCTTATCCATGTAAAAACAGGAACCGGGACGGAACATAGCGCCTTCAGGAGCGGCAGCCAGCGTTACGATAGAGCCCGGCATATCCTTGGCGAACAGGTTGGTACCCTCAATCGGATCGACAGCGATATCGACGCCGATACCTTTGCCCGTACCCACTTTTTCGTTATCGTAAAGGGCAGGGGCTTCATCTTTGGCTCCTTCGCCAATCACGATCATGCCATTCATCTTTACTTCGTTGATGCGGGTGCGCATGGCATCCACGGCCAGACCATCGCCCTCATCTTTCTGGCCGGAGCCGACAAATGGAGCGCAAGCTCGTGCCGCTGCCTCACAGACTTCTACCAAATCAATTTTCAGATTGCTAACGCTACCCATGTAATCCCCTCCAGTTTGTGTGTTTAAAAGGTGCTGTTTAGAACACTATCAACTACAAAAATGCAGGCGCACTCTAGCGAATTAAAGCTGAAAAAGCGACTATGATTTTGGCGGCTATAATTATGCTCAGTTTTTTCGACAGTTCAGACGTCCAGTTGAAGTTTTAGTGATGCATGAATGACAGGGTCAGAGGCAGCTAAAACGGAGCAGGAAAGTGTGGACGCAGGGAACAGTGGGGCGCTGTTAAAATCACCGACCACGCAACCGGCTTCGCTGGCAATCAGGCTGCCGGCAGCAAAATCCCAGAGTTTTTCACTACCATGAATAATGAACTGACCCCGACCTGCAGCCAGCCAGGCCCATTCCAGCGCACAACTGCCGATGTTGCGCTGGCTGCGATAGCACGGATGAAGTAGCAGTTTTGTTGCCAGGCCCGGTGCAAGGCGTTTGAAGTCCACAAGGCCGACAGCATCGTGGATATGCTTGCCTGAAGAGGCCGAAATGAGGGTGCCATTTAGCCGAGCGCCATGCTGAGCCACTGCAGTAAATAGTTCGTCCCGCACGGGATCATAAATGCAGGCCAGTTGAACAATGCCCTGCTCAATCAACGCCAGTGAGATCGAAAACACGGGAAAGTGCGCGGCAAAGTTACTGGTGCCGTCCAGCGGGTCCAGACACCAATAACGTCCCTGGCTCTGTTGCAGGCAGGCCATCTGCTCTGCCTCTGACATCTCTTCGCCAAGAAAGGGGATGCTTGCGTCCAGTTTTGCCAGTTTCGATTGAATGAAACACTGGCATGATAAATCAGTTTCGGTAACAATGGAGCCATCTGTTTTGATAGATGCGTGTATGCAGGCGTGAAAAGCGGGCATCACAATATTTTTTCCCGCCTGTTTGAGAATTGTGGCGATCACTGTGAGCATGCCTTTCGAATCAGTCATGGCGCAATCCTTTACCAGCCAATGCGCGAAGTATATGGCTGAAGATCTGATTTAACCCTGTTCGTAATGCAAAAGTTGTAAGATAATAGCCATGGGCAATGATCAGCAGGATGGATGCCGGATTAGCCCTGAAATACACTTGCAATACCGAAGGGTGCAATCACGCAATCGGGCCGTTACACTGCGCCGCTGTTTTAAACGTATGGAGGTCAGGTATGCCCTGGAGCAACCAGAATGATCACAATCAGAATCCGTGGGGTAACAAGCGTGGGGGCGGCAACCAGACACCGCCGGATCTGGATGAGGTGATACGCCGATTACAAGAACGCTTTGGCAGCATGTTTGGCGGGGGCAAAGGCGGCGGCTCGGGAAAAGCGCCTGAACTCAATAAGAATGCTATTATCGGCATCATGGCGGCGGTAGTGCTGTTCTGGGGCTTGTCAGGCTTTTATAAAGTGGCTGCCGATGAAGAAGCGGTTGTGTTGCGTTTCGGGAAATATGATACCACCAAAGGGCCGGGGCTGAACTGGGCTATTCCGTATCCGGTTGATACGGTGGAAAAGTTGCCGGTTACCCGCATTCAGCGTCTGGAAATCGGTTTCCGTCAGTTTGGTGATGGAACTGTTCGTAAACGAACCAATGAATCGCTGATGTTGACCAAGGATGAAAATATCGTCGATATCTCTTTTATTGTACAATATAAAATCAAGAATGTGGAAAATTACCTGTTTAATATTGACAGACCTACCAAAACTGTACGCGATGCCGCCGAATCGGCAATTCGCGAAATCATCGGTCGCACCATGATTGATGATGTGCTGACAACCAAAAAAGCGGAAGTGGAAGTGGAGACACAGGATCTGATTCAGTCGATTCTGGACAGTTACAAGGCGGGCATCTCGGTCAGCACTGTGAAACTGCAAGATGCACAACCGCCGGAGCGCGTCATCAAGGAGTTCAAGGATGTGGCCAGTGCGCGCGAAGATAAAGAACGTGCTAAAAATGAAGCGCAAGCTTACGCCAACGATATTATCCCGAATGCTCGCGGTGAGGCTAAAAAGATGGTGTTGGACGCCCAGGGTTACGCCAAGCAGGTCGTCGAGCATGCCAAGGGTGAAGCTGCCCGTTTCGACAGTGTGCTGGCCGCCTATAAACTGGCTCCCGAAGTGACACGCAAACGTTTGTATTTGGACGCCATGCAGGATGTGTTAAGTCGTGCCGACAAGATTATTATTGATTCGGCTGTGGCAAAACGGGTGCTACCGTACCTGCCGCTGGAAAAACTCGGTAGCAAGGTGGAGGTGCAGAAATGAGCCTGAAACAGGTATTTATTGTAGTAGTTCTGGTGGTAGCAGCAGTTGTAGCCAGCATGAGCGCCTTCGTGGTTGATCAGCGCCAACAGGCATTGGTGCTGCAGTTCGGTAACCCGAAAGAGGTTGTCAAAGAGGCTGGCTTGCACTTCAAATTACCATGGCAGAGTGTCACCAACTTTGATAAACGGTTGCTAGAAAGTGATGCGCCACCGAACGAGGTGATTACCAAAGACAAGAAAACCATTCTGGTGGACAGTTATACCCGTTGGCGTATTACCGAACCGCTAAAGGTTTATCAGGTAGCGCGTACGCAGGCCGGCGTGGTTGCTCGTATGGACGATGTGGTGCGTGGTAAAGTGCGAGAAGTGCTGGGCCAGCATACTCTGCCTGAAATTGTTTCCGGTGGAAAAGATGCCACATTGCGCGTGGCATTGATGAAATCGATTCGTGATCGTGCTGACAAGGCTGTCAAAGACCTTGGTATATCTGTTATAGACGTGCGTATCAAACGCGCTGACCTACCGCCGGAAAACTCGGATGCTGTCTTCAAGCGCATGAAGGCCGAGCGTAATCGTATTGCCAAGGAGTACCGTTCCGAGGGTGAGGAAGCGGCCAAGGAAATTCGCGCCGAGGCTGAAAAGACACGCAAGACGATTCTGGCTGAAGCCTATAAAAATTCTGAAATTACGCGAGGTAAGGCTGATGCCCAGACTACCGGTATTTATGCCAAGGCTTATAACAGGGATCCTGAATTCTATGCATTTACCCGTTCGTTGGAAGCGTATAAAAAGTCAATTAATGCTCATACGAAGCTGGTTATTTCTCCAAACTCCGAATTTTTCAATTTCTTCCAGCAGTCACATCGATAGCTACATTTTTCCAATTTGGTTCCGGCTATGCCGGGATAGGAGGATGGCTCCAGAATGGATGATCTGCTGATTGCGCTGGGATTGGTGATGGTACTGGAAGGCGCGGCCTATGCGCTCTTTCCCGTGCAGATGATCAACATGATCCGGCGACTGCCGGATATCCCGCCGCATGCCATCCGTTTGGCGGGTCTGATGGCAGTCGCGTTGGGTTGGCTGCTGGTAAAATTTGTTCGAAACTAACGCGTTGTAAGAAATACCTCCTCTGTATCGTCTAGTCATCACATCCATGTGAAGGGTGAGCCGTCTGCGATGCAGTAAGCATACACAGGCGTCGTATATTGTGCTGTATGCAAGGAGGGCGGAATGAGTCAATCAACCGTTTTTAACAACTTTCCTGTAAAGTTTTCACCTGTTACATGGGCAGACAACCTGCTCTACAAAATCACCCTGAGTCTTATGGCGATGATCCTGTGGATGCTTCCACTTACTGCGGCGCAGGCCGAGTCAGGCAGGCATATGGGATTTATGCCAGGTATGGACAATGGGCTGCCCCATATCGGTCTGTACGCCTACACCATGAGCCATGCCAGGGTAGCCAATCCGCCGGATTTGCTGGGCGGGCCGATCAGGGTTGGTCTGGTGAAAAAGAATACCAGCACGCGCTGGACATTGCCCGGCCCCCGTTTTGTCGATCCAGCTGTGTTCGGCACGCCGGCGCATCCTGTGGGCTGGGAACAGGCGCCGTTTCCGTTGATCGGCATGCAACCCAGTTGGTTGCGGTCGGAAAACGGTAAATATACGTTCGTGGATCATGCCACGCCGTTCTCCGACTGGATGACGGTGGGCGTTGGCAGCGTCAAGATGAATCTGGTGGATGCGACGGCCATTGATGGCGCCAGAACCAAGGACAAGGTTGATTTTGATGCCTCGTTCAAGAGTCCGGATGGCAAATTTACCTATCGCGTGGTGGTCAAGAAGGCGCTGCCGCACGGCATGGGTTATCCGTTCTTCGGTGGGGTGGTGACCAATCACTTGTTGCATGGCGCTACGGGAATTGGTACGCGTTTGATGCCGACGGAGTTTACCTATGCTGGCTTTTGGGGCACTGGCAAGATTTATCGCAATGGTAAATTGGTCAATGACGGACAGATTGTTCACATGATGATTGGCGAGTTAGTGCGAGGCGACAAGCAGGATTTGCAATTTGACGGTGGCGTGGACCCGCACGGCGTGACCATGCATCTGATGGTTCCTCCCTATAAAATTACCCCGCATGGCCCTGAACTGGCACCGGTGAAAACCGGCTATGCGCCGTTCGCTGCTATCAAGAAACTGATGATGGCAAAAATGAAGATGCTGAAACAGTCGAAGAACATGACGCCGTCGCAAAAGAAGGCGATGAAGAAGCGCATGATGGAGGTCAAGGAGCTGATGGCGCGCACCAAGGAGTCCATGGTGCAGGCGATGATGGAAGGCGACAAGTTCTTCGGCCAGCCATTTATGCATGTCATGTTCGGCATGCGTCGATCTGATTTACGTATTAGTCATTGACAGTATTGATCTGATAGGCAATCACGCGCGGATTCCATCGGTTCCGTGTAATCTTTATTTCCATTTCCCGACTCTTGGGGTGATGCCGTAGCTATCCTGCGTTTGTTTCATGTTAACGCAGGCGGCTGACGGAAATTCATCCGACATAGGAGAAATACAATGAGTAATACAGTGAAAAAACAACGATCAAAACTTACATGGGCCGCGCTGATTCTGTCCGCAGGTATGTTGAGCGGTTTACCTGCCGTCGCCCAAGCGGATGACCTGACCGTGCAGGTCAAAGCATCGGGGTCAGTGTCCGACGTAGTTGACCGTCTCAAGGGCATGGTGCATAAGAATGGCATGATGGTGATGGGCGAATTGCATCAGGGTCGAGTGATGTCCATGGTCGGTCTGAGCATTGAATCTGAAAGTATTTTCGTGGGTAATGCCACAGTGGGCAAGAAGCTGTTTGGAGCCAATGCCGGCGCTGGCATTGCGGTGCCTGTACGCATCAATGTCTATAAAGCTGCAAATGGATCAACCATGGTCGCCTATGTGCCGCCTTCGCGCGTTCTCTCCGTTTATCACAATCCCAAGATTAACAAAGTGGCGGGAATGCTCGATGGCAAGTTGAAGAAAATGACAGGCATGCTGGGTGGCATGTAGGCATGGCTTGTTGGAATGAACCGGGGATTTACTGAAGATGTCCTGTCACGTTAATTCTATACAAGCATCGTCGCTGGATGGGGTGTTCGCATTCGGACGCACGGGCGAGATATTAACCAGCCTGCTGATTCTGGCTTCAGCAGGCGTTTCTCCCAATATTTTTGTAGCGGCCCAGGCCGGTATTGCCGATATGAAGGAGACGGGCCTGTGGTTGCTGCTTCCCTCCATTGGTGTGCTGCTGGCGGCGCTGCTGTTTGCCCGCTTGAACGGTTATACAAGACTGGTCAACAGGGTGTTGGCTGGTGCAGGTGCCGGAATCATTGCCACAATCGGGTTGGAAGCGGTGCGTATGTACAGTTTCCATCACGGCGGCATGCCCGGTGATCTGCCAAGGCTGATGGGGGTGCTTCTGACCGACCAATTTATGGTGGGACCGTCAGATATGTCGGATATGCTCGGTTATGCATACCATTACTGGAATGGCGCATCATTCGGTATCATTTTTGCCGTCTTGCTGGGTAGAAAAACGATGCTCTGGGGTATTGCCTATGGCGTGATTATCGGCACTGTGTTCTTGCTGAGTCCGCCCGTACAGGCGCTGGGTATCGGTTTTATGGGCAGAGAGATGCCGACCATGCCGTTGACTGTCTACATCGCCCACCTTGTCTATGGTGGCATACTCGGATGGCTTTGCCACTGCTGGGTCAGGAATGAGGGGTGGTTGTTGGCGAAGCGTTGAATTTTGCGCCTTCTAATGCATGATATCGCTTCATGATATGTTGTGATACGAGAGATTGGGGGTGAATGCGGCGCTACAGGTCTGGCTGGCTACCCTGTTGTTCGCGCTGGTGCATAGCCTCATGGCGACGGAACCCATCAAGCGTGCGATCACCCGGTCGGCTCTTTCTGCACAACAATACCGGATGGTTTATACCGTAGTGTCACTGTTATTGACGACGCTTTGGCTGACGTTTATGCATACGTTGCCGGATAGTCCGTTGTATCATGCCGATGGTTTGCTGTTTTATCTGCTTGTCGGCATACAGCTGGCTGGAGGCATCGTGGTGCTGGCGGCATTTCGGCCAATTGACAGCATGGCGTTTGTGGGGCTTCGGCCACAGAATAATGATGTCGACCCATTTATTGTTAGCGGGGTTTACCGGCATGTGCGCCATCCGATGTATAGCGGCGTGATGTTGGTGCTACTGGCTAACCCCGGGCAGAGCATCAACAGTTTAAATATGGCATTGGCTGTCTGTCTCTATTTTCTGATTGGATCCGGTTTTGAAGAGCGGAGAATGATTGCCCAGCATCCTGAATATGCTAACTACCGTAATCAGGTTCCTGCATTTATTCCACAGTTCCAATGAACCAGCGTCAAATCAGCATGATGGCTCAAAAATAGCACAGAACAGGGTAATGCAAAATAGCCTATGCCGGATGGGATTTGAAAGAGCCAAACGGGCATTCATGCTCAAGACCATATTGGCAACGGGGCTGCTGGAAATTGGCACGATTCAGTTGGCAGTGCTGATCGCACTTTTCCAGTGCTTCCAGCAGGGAAAACAGTTTTTCAATTCTGTAAGGTTTGGTTAATGAATAACAGAGATGGGACTCAATATCGGCATGAAATTCAGAGCAGGGCGTGCCTGAAAGGATGACAGCTTTTTGATACGGCAATTCCTTCCGTACTTGCTTGATCAGTTGGAATCCGGTTATTCCGGTCATCATATAATCGCTTAAAATAGCCACAGGTGCGACAAAATCATCAGAATCAAAATATTCCAGGTATGACTCGGCTGAGTCGAATTGCATCGACTGGTGGCCGGAACAGACAATGAGTTCTTTCAATACGTCCCGTAGTTCAGGAATATCATCAATAACATGAAACATATATCTTACCTCCTGAAAGGAGAGAGCTTCCTGTTTTAATATCAATAATATACCTATACGGACAGAAAGCAACGTGTTATTTTAACAATACTTCAGACGGCGATTTCAACTTGTGTTTCAGTCATAGCGGCGCTAGAAAGCCGGCCATGCGATGGATGGCTCTGCTTTTACCAATTCTACTTACATCATTTCAAGCCATGGCGGCCGAATTTGACATCTACCAGTCGGATTATCGACCGTTACAGGTTGCCATTGCCATCGATGCTGGCGATGTGTCCGATGCGGATCGGCGCGGACTCTATCAGGTGGTGGAAAATGATCTGGTTTCCAGCCAGTCATTCAAGGCTATTGATCCAATGGCGTTCATTGCCAGCCCTGCTGACAGCCTGAAACAGCTGGATTATGGTGACTGGCGTATTATCGGCGCTGATATTCTGGCACTGTGCCGACTGCACCGGAATGCCAACGGCATGCAGGTCGAAGTTCAGGTTCACGACCCTTTCAGGAACAAGCAGCTTGCCGCAGTGACAGTGCAAAGCTCGGCATCGAATATGCGTCTGCTGGCGCATCGGGTGGCTGATCAGGTGTATAGCGCGGCGTTGGGCGTTCCCGGTTATTTTACCAGCCATTTGCTATATGTGAGCAAGCATGGTGACTATTCTGATCTGGTTTATATGGATCAGGATGGCGCCAATCGTCAGACGGTTGGTAAAAACTTTACTTTGCTGTTGTCTCCGGACTGGTCTCCCGACGGACGCCTGGTCGCTCTGAATACCTACGTAGGCAATCACCCCCGACTCGAATTTTTTAATCTTAAAAATGGTAAGCGCACGGTTTTTGGTGACTTCAAAGGGCTGAATAGCACGCCGGAGTTTTCACCCGATGGCCGCTATGTTGCTGCTACATTGTCGTTTACCGGTAACAGCGAAATTCATATTTACGATATTAAACGCAATAAATGGCGACGATTTACTCACCATAAGGGTATTGATACAACGCCTACATGGTCGCCGGATGGTAAATGGATTGCATTTGTCAGCAATCGAACCGGAAGACCTCAGGTGTATCGTAAAGCTATCGCAGGCGGCAAGGCGCAATTGGTCAGTACCCAGGGCAGTTATAACACATCGCCCGCCTGGTCACCTGCCGGTGATCGTATTGCCATGATTTCACTTAAAAACTGGACGTTTGCCCTTGCCACGGTGCGACCGGATGGCTCGGATATACGCTATCTGGCCGCAGGTAAACGTATCGACTCACCATCATGGGCGCCCAATGGACAGATGCTGTTATATTCTACTGAAGAGCATCATATTCGTCGAATCTACCGCGTTCCCAGCTGGGGCGGCAAGCCTGAAGCTATCACATCAGCAGCGATCGATGCGTCCGATCCGGCCTGGTCACGCCTTGAGGTTGGTCGATAAAGTCATAAGAAGTCCCTCTATGGGCTTTCTAAGCTCCACGGGAAGTGAAAAATGCTTCTTTAACTTTTCTTGCGAATCAATATGTGTACACTGGAATACACTGATTTTCGCGCCCATGCATGGGCGCTCTGATGGCTTCTTGTGAAGTTATCAAGGTTGACTGATGGTATACAAGTGTCACTATGCGACTTGTGTTAAAAATTTTACAAGGGAGGCAACAATGGAACGAACGTGTTCAACAAAAATAATTCTGGTGGTTATCGCATCAGCAGCCATGCTTTTTGCCGGTTGCGCCAAGAAAGTCGAAGTAACGCCGGACACATCTTCTAAACCGATCACTACCACGCATCATCAAACGGTGAAGCCTGTGTCAACAAACAATATTCAGAAACCATCCTCGAATGCGGTTTACTTTGCCTTTGATCGTTCCGAACTGGATGCCGCAGCTCGCGCCACGCTGGATGGGTATGCCGCCTGGCTGAATGCCAATCGCAGTGTGAATATCACCATTGAAGGCAATTGTGATGAACGCGGTAGTCGTGAGTACAATCTGGCATTGGGCCAGCGCCGTGCTGACAGTGTACGTGATTATCTGAATTCTCGCGGCGTCAGCGTCGGTCGTGTTGATACGGTATCATTTGGTGAAGAACGTCCTGTATGTCGAGGATCCGGAGAAGCGTGCTGGGCGCAGAATCGTCGCGGTGATATTGTCATCCGCTAGTCGAAATTGCGTGAAAAAAGGTAGGCGGTCACTGGTTCATCCGGTGGCCGTCGCTTGCTTTTGCGCCCTGGCATTGAATGCATGCGCCAGCGATGAAAAGAAAATCAGCCTGGAGCAGGTATGGGCTCAGGACAAGCAGCAGATCAACGCATCGATCCAGCAACTGCATGGTGAACAGTCAAAAGGCGAGCTTAGGCAGCAACAGCAGGCGAGTAAACTGGCAGAACTGGAAAGCAGAATCGAGGCGCTCGAAAAGCAGAGTCAGACTCAGCAGGCCGAGGTAAAGGCGCTCTCCAGTCGTCTTTTACATGCTCGACGCCAACAGCCAACTGTCGCCAAAAAGCCCAAGTTTCGGCCAGTTCCCAAAAAATCTGTGAAACTTCAACCAAAGCAACGCACGACGCCTGTGAAGCCGTTGTCTGCTGCCATCGCACCTACGCCGGTTGCACCCAAAGTGGATAAAGCTGCTGTGGTCGAAGCTGAGAAAAATGCCTACACATCAGCCTATCTGGCGCTTAAAAGCGGCCGCTATGATGAAGCAGCGAATGCGTTCAATAAACAACTGGATTTGTATCCCGATGGCGAATATGCCGACCAGGCGTGGTACTGGCTGGGAGAAACCCGTTTCGCCCAGAATGATACGGACAGGGCGTTTAACGCATTCAAATATGTGGCTGATCACTATGCCAACAGTGTCAAACATGCTGCGGCGCTGCTGAAACTGGGCCAGATTGCCGAATCACGGCGACACTTTCAGAAAGCCGCACTGTTTTATAAACGGTTGATTCAGGAACATGCTGATTCTTCTCTGGCCGAACAGGCTCGCGAGGCCCTAAGTAGAGTACAGGCTGGTTCCGACAAGCAACCGGGTAACTGACGATTACAACTTCCGTGCATCACCTTCGCGTTTATGAAATTTATGACAGCATTCAGGGTGAAAGTACACTGGCCGGTATGGCGTGTACGCTGATTCGTCTGGCTGGATGTCCGCTGCGTTGCACATATTGTGATACGCCTCGGGCCATCCCTACTGATAGCGGCCATTCGATGGCGATTGATGCAATGATACGACAGGTTGTGGCTTCTGACAGGCCATTGGTGCTGTTGACTGGCGGCGAACCGCTGTCGCAACGACATTCGATAGAACTGCTTACGCGTCTCCTGGCGCTCGATTGCATGGTTCAGCTGGAAACCGCAGGCGCTTATTCGGTGAAAGAGGTGCCGGTAGGGGTTCGCCGGATTATTGACATCAAGACACCGGGTAGCGGCGAAGTCGAACGCAACTGTATCGAGAATCTGGCCTGCCTGACAGCAGGCGATGAAATTAAATTTGTGCTGACCGGCCGTAGTGATTATGTATGGGCGCGCAATTTTATTCGTGAACATCAGTTGGACCGTGGCGATATTCCACTGCTGTTCTCGCCGGCTTGGGGGCAGATTGTGCCTGGCGATCTGTGTGCCTGGGTATTAAAAGATCATCTGCCCGTGCGCATGCAGATGCAAATGCATAAAGCGATATGGGGATCTGAGGCAGAAGGCGTATGAGTGAACAGACCAGCAAACAGATCAAAGCCGTCGTATTGCTTTCCGGCGGGCTTGATTCCAGCACAGCGCTGGCATGGGCAGTCAAACAGCAGCACTGGCGGTGCCATACTGTTGCATTTGATTATGGCCAGCGTCATCGCATCGAACTGGAAGCCTCTGCTTGCGTATCTCCCGACATGGGCGCAGTAGATCATCGTGTGATCCGGGTGGATTTGCGCAGTATTGGTCATTCAGCACTGACTTCCGACCTGCCTGTGCCCAAAGATGAGGCTGAACATGGTGGTATTCCTAGCACTTATGTACCGGCCCGCAACCTTATATTTTTGTCACTGGCTGCAGCCGTAGCTGAAACAGTGCAGGCAACGCGCCTGGTGATCGGTGCGAATATTGTTGATTATTCCGGTTATCCGGACTGTCGGCCCGATTTTCTCGATTCGTTTGTGCAGACTGCGTTGCTGGGAACCAAAGCAGGCAGCGAGGGCAGGGGACTGGAAATTGCAGCGCCACTGATACAGATGGATAAATCGGAGATTATTGCTTTGGGGCTGAAACTGGGACTGGATTACGGCCTGACTCGCTCCTGTTACGATCCTTTGCCTGATGGCTTGCCTTGCGGACATTGCGACTCCTGTTTCTATCGTCGTCGCGGTTTTGCAGATCTTGGTCAAATCGACCCGCTCCCTTATCCTGTCGATTAAACCCCTGTCGATTAAACCCCGGTTGCATAAACCTCGGTTGATTAAACTTGGAACTTGATTGTGCCTCCTCTATAGTGCCGCCTCCGCAGCTGGAAGCTGCGTAGTTTTCAAGGGGGAATCCTTTATGCCAGTTCAACGCACACTATCCATTGTCAAGCCTGATGCGGTCGAAAAAAATGTGATCGGCGATATTATTCGCCGTTTTGAAGAAAATAGTTTATCCATTATAGGTGCTAAAATGGTGCATCTGTCTGCCGCTGAAGCCGGTCGTTTTTATGCCGTGCACGCCCAGCGTCCATTTTACAAGGATCTATGCGCCTTTATGAGTTCAGGGCCGGTATTGGCTATGGCGCTGGAAGGTAAAAATGCAGTCACGCTGAACCGTCAACTCATGGGGGCGACCAACCCTAAAGAAGCCGATGCCGGCACGATTCGCGCCGATCACGCTGCTTCGATTGATGCCAATGCCGTACACGGCTCCGATTCCGAAGAGAATGCCGCAATTGAGATTGGCTTCTTTTTCCCTGACCTCGAATTACATAGCAAAGCATAAGGTACAACATGAACCATAAGGTGTCGGATCAGTCCGAGCAGATTACTGTCCGGAGAAGTAAGCTTGCCCGCATGCGGGAAGCTGGAGAGGCCTATCCGAACGGTTGGAGAACAGACCGGACAACGGCGGCCTTGTATGGCGAGTACGGGCAGTTTGATGTTGAGCGACTCAGCGAGATCAATCAGTCCGTGCGCATCGCCGGTCGCATCATGGCGCATCGTGTGATGGGTAAATCCAGTTTTATCAAACTTCAGGATGGCACAGGATCAATTCAACTGTTCCTCAACCGTGAAGAACTGGGTGGCGCTGACATATACAACCCGACTAAAAAATGGGATCTCGGTGATACTATTGGCGCTGAGGGGGTATTGTTTCGTACCCGGGCCGGGGAGTTGACCGTGCGGGTGTCGCATGTGGAGATGATTGTCAAGTGCCTGCGCCCGTTGCCGGAGAAGTGGCATGGTCTGAGCGATATCGAAACCCGTTGCAGACAACGCTATGTTGATCTGATTGTGACGCCGGAATCGCGCCATACCTTCAAAACACGTTCTAAAATCGTTTCGCTGTTGCGCCAGGGATTAGAGGCCCGCGATTTCATGGAAGTGGAAACGCCGATGCTGCAAAGCCAGCCGGGTGGGGCGGCTGCAAAGCCATTTGTCACCCATCACAATGCTCTGGATATGGAACTATTTTTGCGTATTGCGCCGGAATTGTATCTGAAACGATTACTGGTGGGCGGTTTTGAGCGGGTGTTTGAAATTAATCGCAATTTCCGCAATGAGGGCATTGATGCCACCCATAATCCGGAATTCACCATGGTGGAGTTCTATCAGGCCTATGCTGATTTCACCGACGCCATGGATACCACAGAAGGATTGATTCGAAATATTGCAGCCGGGCTTGGCACCATGCAGGTGAACTGGGAAGGGGTGGATATTGATCTGTCGCAACCATTCCGCCGTCTTAGAGTAGATGAGGCTGTATTTGAAAAGCGCCCTGATGTACGCGGTCACGCCAATGATAAAGCCATGCTGGCCACAGTTTGTCTTCAGGTTATACCTGACTTTAAGCCGCTAATCACTTGGAAAGCAGGCCATTATCTGATGGCGATGTTCGAAGAGCTGGTGGAACCAGAACTGATGCAGCCAACTTTTGTTACGCATTATCCGGTTGATGTATCGCCACTGGCGCGCCGAAATCAGGACGAGCCGAATGTGACAGATCGATTTGAGCTGTTCATGGCTGGTCGTGAAATGGCCAACGGTTTTTCAGAGCTTAACGATCCGGACGATCAGCGCCGACGCTTTATGGCACAGGCGGAAGCAAAAGCCGCTGGTGATGAAGAGGCGACCGGCGTGGATGAGGATTATTTGCGAGCGCTTGAATTTGGCATGCCGCCTGCTGCGGGCGTCGGTATTGGTGTGGATCGGCTGGTGATGATGCTCACCGGTCAGCACTCCATTCGTGACGTGCTGCTGTTTCCGCTGATGAGAGCGGAGTAAGCAGAAAAAAAAGGAGTCTGCCCCATGCATGCAAGAAATATCATGACCACGGATGTGGTGGTGTGTCATCCGGAACAGACCGTGGCTGATATTGCGGCCATTCTGAATGAGAAGACATTTCGCATGATACCGGTTGTTGATTCGGATCATAAGATTCTCGGTGCAGTGCATACGCTCTCTGTCCTTTCCAGCCTGGTTCCCGGTTATATTGTGGAGGGATACTTGAAGTCTATTCCCTATGCGCCCGATATCGGCCTGTTGCGCAAACATTACAAGGAGTTGATGCAGCGTAAGGTGTCATATGTGATGGACAACAAGCCAACGATTGTACATGCGGATGAATCGGTATTGTCGGTGACCGCCGCCCTGATTACCTATGACCGCTTCGAATACGCTCTGGTGGCCGATGCCGATGAACGTCTGGTCGGTGTTATCTCATCCAGTGATATTTTGCGACGGCTGGCGCATGACCCTCAGGAGCCTGCTGACGATGCATGAGGCCAATGCTGCACATGTCATATTCGGACTGCAACCAACATGGATAGCCGTCGCTATTCTGCTGCTTGTTTATGGTGTGATCATGGCGGAGAAATTCAACCGGGCCGTGCTGTCGCTGCTTGGTGCAGGATTGATGGTGCTGTGCGGCGTGATTACCCAGCAACAAGCCATTGCCGGGGTGGATTTCAATACCATCGGTCTGCTCACCGGAATGATGGTTATCGTCGCAATTAGTCAGAAAACCGGCATGTTTCAGTATGTGGCGATCAAAGCGGCCAGGAGCGTCAACGGCAATCCATGGGGGATTCTGGTGATGTTGTCGGTGGTCACGGCAGGGTTTTCTGCATTTCTGGATAATGTAACCACGGTGTTGCTCATTGCGCCGGTGACGTTGCTGATCACCGATGCGCTGAATGTGCGCCCTTATCCCTTCCTCTTCGCCCAGATTCTGGCTTCCAATATCGGAGGTACGGCGACGCTGATCGGCGACCCGCCCAATATTATGATCGGTTCGGCTGCAAAGCTCAGTTTTTTTGATTTTCTGGTCAATCTGGCGCCAATCATCCCGGTTATTTTCGTTGTCATGCTGTGCATCATTTGGTTCATGTTCGGCAGGGATCTGCATGCTTCCGATGAGCACAAGTCACTGGTGATGCAATTTGACGAGAACGAAGCTATTGAGAATGTGCCGCTATTGAAGAAGAGCCTGTTTGTGCTGTTTTGCGTGATTGGTGGATTTACTGTGGCGCACCATGTTCATTTGGAGCCGGCCACGATCGCCATGTTTGGCGCTGCACTGCTGTTGTTGCTGCAGACATTCGGACAATCGCTGCATGATAAGGATCATGCTTATGAGACCATCATGACCGAAGTGGAATGGACAACAATATTTTTCTTTGTCGGTCTGTTTATTATTGTTACAGGCGTGGAACATACTGGTGTGATTGAAATGCTGGCTCATAAAACGCTTGAGCTGACTGGTGGCGACTTTAACGCCACAGTTGGCGCTGTTTTGTGGGTCTCAGCTATCGCTTCGGCCGTGATCGATAACATTCCGTTTGTCGCTACGATGATTCCTCTGATTCAGAATATGGCTCCCACATTTGGTGGCCCGGATGCTCTGGTGCCGCTATGGTGGGCCTTGGCTCTGGGTGCCTGCCTGGGCGGCAATGGCTCGCTGATCGGAGCATCAGCCAATCTGATTGTGGCCGGCTTCTCGCAACGTGCAGGGCATCCGATCGCCTTTATGGTGTTTCTCAAGCATGCTTTTGGCCTGATGTTGATTTCCATTGTGATTTCCCATGCCTATCTGTATCTGCGTTATCTTTCATAATCTTGTGAGTGGGGAATCCATTTGAAAAAGAGACTGTTTTCTTCCTATGAGTGGATGCTGGCCAAGCGTTATCTGCGTTCCCGACGCAGTGAGCGTTTTGTATCGCTGATCAGCTGGAGTTCGGGCATTGGTATTGCCATTGGTGTCATGACCTTGATCGCCGTATTGTCGGTTATGAATGGCGCTGCGGTGGAAATTCGTGATAAAATTCTCGGCTTTTCCGCCCATGTGGATATTCAGGGTTCCGGCGACGTACTAACCGACTGGCGCAGTTGGCTGGACAAGGCTCGAAAGCTAAAAGGGGTGGAGCGAGCCGCTCCCTATATTTCGACGCAGATTCTGGCCTCCTATGGAGCCAGGGCTTTCGGCGCTATTTTGAAAGGAGTGGATACGCACAGGAGCGGTGAAATCGCCAGTCACGTCGTTAAAGGTCGCTTTATTAACGATAAAGGCTCGCCATTCCAGATTGTGATAGGTAAGGATCTGGCAAAAAAACTGGGCGTCGAGGTTGGCGATAAGGTGCGACTGATGTCACCCACCGGCGGTGTCAGTCCTGCCGGTGCCGCGCCGCGTATGCGCGGCTTTACGCTGGTGGGGATATTTGATTCCGGTTTTTATGAATATGATGTCGGCATGATTATTACGCCACTGAAAGCAGTGCAGCGGCTTAATCAGATGGGCAATGGTATCACCGGCATTGAGTTGTTCCTGTTCGATCGGGATCGTTCCGGCGCGGTGGTGGCTGAGGCGCGCAGGGTACTGCCTGCCGATGCGTGGATTACCGACTGGAAGCAGCGCCACCGTTCCTTTTTCCAGGCCTTGAAAACAGAGCGGATGGCTATGGGCGTGATTCTGTCGCTGATTGTGCTGGTGGCACTGTTCAATATGGTGGCTTCACTGGTAATGGTGGTAATGGAGCGGCGCAAGGAAATCGCTATTTTAAAAACCGTGGGGGCGACGCACGCTTCAGTTATGCGCGTATTTTTGCTGATGGGCTCGCTACTATGTGGTATTGGCACGCTGGTTGGCGCAGCGCTGGGGCTGTTGCTGGCTTGGCAACTGGATACCTTGCTGGCCTGGATTGAGCGAATGACCGGCATCAAATTTATGTCCGGCGATGTCTACTATATCGATCATGTTCCTTCCGTGATTGATCCGGTTTCTGTTGCAGTAATTGTCGTGGTCAGTTTGAGCATGGGAGTGGCGGCAACATTTTATCCGGCCTGGCGCGCTGCCAGTGTGCCGCCGGCAGAGGCGTTGCGCTATGAATAAGCCTGCATTGCTCAATGTCATAAATCTGCATAAGCACTTTGCAGCGCCTGCCGGGACAATCCATGTACTCAAAGGTGTGGAATTCACGCTACATGAGGGTGAATTTCTGGCTATTGTGGGCGAATCCGGTTCAGGTAAATCCACCATGCTTCAAATACTGGGCACACTGGAACGACCGGATCAGGGTGAAATTCTCCTTGATGCTGAACCCGTACAGTCGCTGAGCTCCAATAGACAGGCATATTTACGCAATCAAAAAATCGGTTTTGTCTATCAAGCGCATCATCTGATTCCGGAACTGAGCGCGCTGGAAAATATCATCTTGCCGTTGATGGTTCGCGGCATGGAAACTGCCACTGCAGAATCACGCGGTCGTGAGTTACTGTCTCGTCTGGGGCTGGAGCAGAGAGAAGATCATATCCCGGCCAAATTATCAGGCGGGGAGGCGCAGCGGGTGGCTGTCGGGCGCGCTTTGGCTGCCCACCCCAGATTGTTGCTGGCCGATGAGCCGACTGGCAATCTGGATGAACATACGGCGCAGGAAGTGTTCGGATTGTTGAGACAATTGTGCAGGGAAGAAAATGCAGCCGTTGTTATGGTAACGCACAGTTTGCCATTGGCGGAGGCCTGTGATCGAACTTTGGTACTGCATGATGGCCTGCTGGTTTCGTCATCATCTTTGACAAATTAGCAGGTTCTGCTATTGTTCATATGTTGTTTCTAGCGAAATGGGCTAATGGCTTGTTTTAATTTGAATTTTTACAGGTAGGGGAATATGACCAAAGCTGATATTGCAAGAGTTGTGCATGAGCGCGTTGGTCTGACTAAAAAAGAGTCAGCCCAGATTGTTGAGTCCGTGCTGGATGTGATTTGCGACACCCTGGAGCAGGGTGAGAATGTTAAATTATCCGGTTTCGGTCATTTTATGGTACGTCAAAAGCATGCCAGACGGGGGCGCAATCCTAAAACCGGTACAGACATCACTATCGAACCGCGCTCTGTGGTAACTTTTCGCGCTAGCCCTTTGTTAAAAGATAAATTGACGGGATCAGAATCGTGAATCCGGAACAGGCGCTGGTCAAAGCTGGGCTGAATGTCCCCGAGTTGCCTGATAAACTATTTTTCTCCATACGGGAAGTGAGTGATATCTGTGCGGTTGAGCCGCATGTGTTGCGCTATTGGGAAACCGAATTCAAGCATATAAAGCCAGTCAAGAAGAGCGGTAATCGACGTTTTTATCGGCATCGCGATGTGTATGCAGTGCTGCAAATCAAACATCTGTTATATGACCTGAATTTTACCATTCGAGGCGCCAAGAAACGCTTGCTCAGCGGGGATATGGAAACGATCGTGGAAAATAAAGATAGCCAAACGCTGCTATCCCAATTAAAACTGGAACTGGTTGAAATTCATCAATTGCTCGACTGATGCATCTTGAGGAAGCGTCATTGTACGGTTATCGTTCGCGCCTCGATTAATCTGGAGGAAGGCAGATCGTATCTCCTCCAAAGCGCATTGTTTATAATCTACCCGGATAAGGATACTAACCATGGCAAGAAAATTTAATTTTAGTGCAGGGCCGGCCATGTTGCCGACAGCCGTAATGGAGCGCGCTCAGCAGGAAATGCTGGACTGGAATGGCTCAGGCATGTCGGTCATGGAAATGAGCCATCGTGGTAAAGAATATATGTCCATCGCAACGAAGGCAGAAAAAGATCTGCGTGAAGTGATGAAGATACCTGACAACTACAAGGTGCTCTTTCTTCAGGGGGGCGCTTCGGCGCAGTTTGCCATGGTGCCATTGAATTTGCTGGGCGATAAGCAGAGCGCCGATTATATCAATACAGGCATCTGGTCAAAGAAGGCGATTGCCGAGGCGAAACGCTACTGCAGCGTCAATATCGTTGCAGATACTTCAGATAACGGTTTTACCACAGTACCGACGCAAGCAGAGCTGAAGCTAAATCCCGACGCAGCCTATGTTCACTACACGCCGAACGAGACCATCGGCGGTGTTGAGTTCGATTATATTCCGGAAACGGGGGATGTTCCTCTTGTCGCGGACATGTCTTCCACCATTCTGTCGCGTCCGATTGACGTTTCAAAATTCGGTGTGATCTATGCTGGTTCACAAAAGAATATCGGTCCTGCCGGTTTAGCCATTGTGATTATCCGCGAGGATCTGCTGGGTAAAGCCTCAGAGAGCACGCCCGCCATGTTCAACTACAAAACCCATGCCGACAATGGTTCGATGTACAACACCCCGGCAACCTATAGCTGGTATATGGCGGGCCTGGTCTTCGAGTGGCTCAAGGAACAGGGCGGCCTTACAGCCATGGGCGCGCTTAACAAGCGCAAGGCCGATAAACTCTATACTGTGATCGATAACAGCGATTTTTACGCCAACCCGGTGTCTACCCATGCCCGTTCCTGGATGAACGTCACATTCACACTGGCTGATCCCGGGCTGGATACCTCTTTTCTTGCAGGTGCAGCAGAGCGCGAACTGATCACGCTCAAAGGCCATCGTTCCGTCGGAGGCATGCGTGCCAGTATCTACAACGCAATGCCGGAAGCAGGCGTGGATGCACTGGTTGCCTTTATGCGGGAATTTGAAAGCAATCAGGCTTGATTGCGCATAAAATCAGCCACTTCATGCAGGGCGGAAGGTCATTGCGCAGAGGTTGATCTTCCACGGTCTCTTGCAGTGCAGCCCGATGGTCAGCCAAACATGCCAAAACCATTATGCGGCGTTTTGAATTGCATGTCTTTCCGGTCATTGGCGACATTGCCGTTGACTCTCTCAAAAAAACCGATACGGCTGACCTTTTAACCAATATAGCCAAACGTGACACACTGGAACTCGCCAAGCGCATCAGCCAAATCACACGACAGGTGTTGGAATATGCCTGTGATAAGGGGTTGATTGATGCTATCCCGATGGGCAACACCAAAGACCTTCTGCCATCTCGCAAGGCCAAACACTGGCCAGCCATCGCGGAACCGAAACGCATTGGCGAGTTTATGCGCTGATGGGATATAAGGGTGAAATGGTTGGGCATGGTGTACGAACCATGTTTAGCATCTCTATGAATGAGCAAAACTTCAAAGCCGATGCCATTCAACGCCAGCTTGCCCACAAAGAATCAAGGAGGTTAGCCAATGAAACCCATAGATGAACTTGAGATGATGTTTGCAGAGACAGGCGAATTGGATGAAGTGCGTGCGATTTTTACACATCAGGCTTGAAGTGTGAGAAGTCAAGCCTGACACGTTTTTTTTTCATGATATAAACCCAAAGCTGGAGAAATCCGGGTGATCAATCTTATGATTGCGTTCCCGTATGCTGTGTATATACTTGAATATACACAGATGTAGTCACAAGGAGCTAATCATGCAAACAAAAGTTCAGAAATGGGGAAACAGTCAGGGAATAAGGATTCCGAAAAAGATGCTTGAGCATACACAAATCAAGGTGGGGGAGATGGTGAATATATCCTTCGGTGATGGAAAAATCATCATTGAGACCACCCATGAAACTCATGGAAGGTTCGACATAAAGACTCTCGCTGGCAACATGCCGTCCGATTACACAATCGGGGAGGAACATTGGGGAGAGCCTGTCGGAGGGGAGGCGTGGTGATGTCTTATATTCCCGCGAAGGGGGACTTTATTATTGCCACATTCGACCCTCAATCAGGGCATGAACAAAAGGGTCGCCGCCCTGCATTTGTTATCAGTAATATACTCTTTAATAAAGCCACAGGACTTGCCATCGTATGTCCGATAACCAATACGGATCGGCATATTCCCTTCCATATTAAAGTGCCGGAACATTCCTCCATAACGGGGTTTGTGATGGTGGAGCAGGTTAAATCCATCGACTATAACAGCCGCCGGGTCAAGCTCGTCGAGCATGCCTCCAGAGAGATGCTAACCGATGTGCTGGGGATTCTGGATGCATGCATCTATCAGGATAACGAGTGAGTAACGCTATAGAAAGCCGACTGCGACCGGCGGTTGAATTTGTCCCCGCCATAGCTGCGGGAGTTGCTGCATCGGCGTTATGGACATGGCCGTCGCTGTTTTTGATGCTGGGGTCTCTGGCACAGTTGTCTGCCGGAACGTGTATTGCCATTACCATCTTCCGTGCTGTGCCGGGGCTTCGTGTTATCAAATACCGCGCCAACCTCCGCCGCTGGGTGTATACGCCATTAAGTTGACGCATTCCCCGGCTAAGATTCGCCTGTGGGGTCTCAATCATCAGATGGAAATGGTTCGTCATTAGACAACACGATCCAAAGGGGTCATCCAAAGGGGTCAGGACTTGTTTCGCGGATTAGTAGGTTTGTAAGGTGTTTGTTTTAAGGCTAATATTCACTTATGTGTGAGGTTATAAGGGATGGAAAATACGCGAAACAAGTCCTGACCCCTATTTTACTCTGACCCCTATTTTACTGACCCCTATTTTATATGCTATTTTATTAGCGTATTTGGGTAGAGTAGAGGACAGGCTCCGACATCGTTGGGTGTATCTGATTATTTAATATGGCAAATTTTAGATCGTTATATTGCTTTTGCAAAGGAACAGGATGATTTTTAGTGCGGTAAATAACGGTGCCTGGCTTGACAATTGGGTGCTCCATTCGCTGGTTCCAATCAAGTTCTTTCGAGCCTGCTACCTTTCAACTCTTTCCTCATTAAACTAACCGTCGATTGTTGCATTTCAGGGTATTCGCAATGTCACATACAGTTGCACCAGCATCCTGCATTTCTACAAACTTGGCGTGCAACTCCGGTGTAAGAGGATGACAGGCGAGTTGACCCTCCGGCATGCGACTATAGAGTGCCTGCGCACTCCGGCTCGCAAAAGTGCTGTCTGGCCCGACTCTCTGGCAGAGCGCTTGTTTTGCCAAGGTCTGCGTTTAACTCACCACTCACGCGCATGAATTTTTTCATGCTAAGTACGAATAGGTATGCTTCGTGTTTTTTCGTGAGCTTCGTGGTGATATAAGGTTTTTGAAGGAGAGGGCTAATGCCAAAGGTCTGGATTGCGGACAAAATGAGTAGTCGCGCCGTTGAAGTGTTCAAGGCGCGCGGCATTGATGTGGATGATAAGCCTGGGCTGTCGGACGAAGATAAACTGGCCATTGCAGGTGATTACGATGCTATTGCCGTACGTTCATCGACCACGCTGAAAGGCGCGTTGCTGGAAGCATCCAAACGCGTCAAGGTGATTGGCCGGGCTGGCATTGGTGTGGATAATGTGGATATCGAAGGCTGTTCTCGGCGCGGTATCGTGGTCATGAATACGCCGTTCGGCAACACCATTACCACGGCGGAACTGGCGGTATCTCATATCGTAGCGGCTGCTCGTATGATTCCACAGGCCTCGGCCTCGACCAAAGCCGGTAAATGGGAAAAGACCCGCTTTATGGGCATGGAACTGACAGGCAAAAAGGCTGGCGTGATCGGAGCCGGTAACATTGGCGCGATTGTTTGTGATCGGCTCAAAGGTCTGCACATGTCCGTGTTTGTCTATGATCCGTTTATTTCTGATGAGCGCGCGGCAGCCATGGGTGTGACCAAGATGGAGACAGTCGCCGAACTGGCTGAAACAGTCGATGTGCTGACGATTCATGTGCCGCTGCTTGATGCTACCCGCAATCTGATCAACGCTGATATTCTTGGCCGCATGAAACAGGGCTCGATTATTGTCAACTGCGCCCGTGGAGGCATTGTCGATGAGGATGCCCTCTATGATGCGTGCAAATCCGGCCATTTGCGTGCGGCTGCGCTCGATGTTTATGCCCGCGAGCCAGCGCGTGAGAATCGTTTGTTTGAGCTGGATAATATCAGCTTTACGCCGCATATCGGCGCATCCACCGAGGAGGCACAGGAGAATGTGGCGGTGCAGGTGGCGGAACAAATGTCCGATTATCTGTTGTCCGGTATCGTGAAAAATGCGGTCAACGTGCCATCGTTGTCCGAAGAAGAGCAGCGTTTGTTGGCGCCATACCTGTTGCTGGCCGAGCGCATGGGGCGCTTTATCGGCCAGACCATGAAGCCGGGTTATTCGCGTGTCAAAGTCAGCTTTGAAGGGCACGCTTCCCATATCAATCGCAAGCCATTGATTAACACTATGTTGCAGGGGCTGTTATCGCAGAGCATGGAAGATGTGAATGCGGTCAATGCCGGCATGCTGGCCAAGGATCGCGGTATCGAAGTGGCTGAATTCGCCTGCGAAGCGCAGGATCGCTTCTCCACCCTGATCAAGCTGGAAGTGGAAGGGGACGAAGGCTGCCGCTGCGTATCCGGCACCCTGTTTGATGAGTCACGTCCGCGTTTTGTCAGCTTTGATACCTGCGATGTAGAAATGGCGCCTGAAGGCAATCTGATTGTGATTCAGAATGAGGATAAGCCCGGCATGATTGCCGCCATGGGCAGCGTGCTGTCCGAAGCGAATATCAATATTGGCGATTTCCGGCTCGGTCGCCGCGAAGACGCCGATACAGCGGTCGCCATTATTCAGGTGGATACACCGCCGACCCGGAGCGTACTGGCTAAACTCGCCGAACTGCCTGATATGTTGATGGTGCGTTATGCTGAACTGGGAGCGATGTGATGCCGACGCATAAACCGATTATCGGCCTGAACGATGCGTTCGGTGCGCAGGCCAGAGCCTTGCGCAGCCTGCAGGGCGATATTCTCGATCTGTTTGAAGAGGCAGGTTATGAGGAAGTGATTCCACCGATACTGGAGCGTCCCGATTCGATGCAATCCGGCGCAGGCCGTTTTCTGGCCGATCAGACGGTGGTATTCTCCGATCCTGCCGGCGCTGGTACGCTGGCGATCCGCTCCGATATGACGCCGCAAATCGCCCGCATCGCCGCCACCCGTTTACAGCACGAACCCATCCTGAAGCTCTGTTATTCCGGCACTGTAATGCTGGCGCGACCGAATGTGCGCGGCGGTTCCCGTCAACAGTGGCAGACCGGTGTCGAATACCTCGGCGTAGCCGGGCGCGACGGCGATATTGACGTGATGCATCTGGCCGGACGCACCATGCTGGCCGCCGGTTTCGATAAGACTGTTTTGCAGGTCGGTCATATCGGCCTGCTTAAGGCGCTGGTGGCGGACAGCGATACCGCGCTGGAGCAATGGACAAAGAAAATTTCACGACGTTCGCCAGATGATTTATCTGAATTGTTGGCGAATGAGCAGCTTTCGGATGCAGCTTCAACGGCGTTACTGGAGATGGTGACCGGTGTTGCGGATGAGGCATGGGTTCGCTCGCATATTGGATCGATTAATGCAGACTTCGACAATGCTTCCAAAGAGTTACTGGATTTAGTTAAGGAATTAAATAAAGAACTGGACGGGCATGTCGGCGTCTATGCCGATGCAGCCGTGATGCCGCGTTTCCTGTATCACAGCGGCATTTTATTTGCCGGCTTCGCCGATGGTGTGGCCCAGGCGCTGCTACATGGCGGCCGCTATGACACCATGATGGCGGCGCATGGACGGGATATGCCGGCCACCGGTTTTTCATGTGATTTGTGGGCGCTGATAAATGCCGGGTAATTATTTAACCACAAAGACACAAAGAAAAGACAGACATTCCGAATATGGTTTTTCCCTTTGTGTCTTCGTGCCTTCGTGGTTCAAATTTGTGGGGTTGAGATGACGAATACTGTTGCGATTGGAATTCAGTGGGGCGATGAGGGCAAGGGCAAGATTGTTGATTTGCTGACGCCGGATGTCGATGTGGTGGCTCGGTTTCAGGGGGGGCCGAATGCGGGCCACACGCTGGTTA
>Ga0256829_1000552_pt1 | contig 36784 bp, 32 predicted proteins | sample 131447metaG_FD_185979 | JGI IMG/M metagenome (GOLD analysis project Ga0256829, IMG submission 185979) | Hydrothermal vent microbial communities from Lau Basin, Pacific Ocean - 131-447 | ecosystem: Environmental > Aquatic > Marine > Hydrothermal vents | place: Pacific Ocean: Lau Basin | collected... | reverse complement strand
ATAAGACATTTAAAAACTACAAGATTATTGTCTATTTACTCACTGGAAAGTTGGATTTCTCACTAGTTAATCATAGGTTTAAGGAAATTTAGGTGGAGATTTACCCACACTTTTTTAGAAGGAACCTTAAATTGTTTATTTCATCCCATTCTGTATCTACACCTTTAAATAGATTTCCAAAATTAATCATATATCTTGAATTATTGTTATAATCATTTTTAGACTGAATATATTGTTTTATCTCTCTAAATATTTTTGTCCATTCAGATTTATCATTGGGTAGTTGAATCTCTAATAAGTCTTGAAATATTTTTAATGCTTTACGATATTCACTTGAAAAGATATTGAGTATAGAATTTTTTTTAGACTCAATTATATTTTCTATCTCATCAACTTCTTCAAAAGTAATATTATCAATTTTACTAGGTGATGAATATTCTGTAATTATAGTTTGATACTCTTTAAATTGATTCTGTTCTTTTATGGCTTCCATTATTACCATATCAAAATCTTGTGTACCATATTGAACAGATATATTTTTATACTGTTTTAAATCTAATTGTTCTAGTAGTCCAAATAGTTTAACCAATAAGTTAATATATTCAATATCGAAATTTTTTGGAAAGTTGAAATCAATATGCAATCTCTTGATTTCTTTTTCTAAAAGATTTAGATTTGATATAATTTTTCTATTATACTTTATCTTATTTTTAAACTGCTGTAATGTTTCATCTAATCTTTGAGTAATTTTTTTTAGATTAATATAGTTATCAGTATATTCAACAAATTCATTGATATTATTATTTAGTTGAGACAAGATAAATGGATCATTTTTTGTTGGTAATTGAAAAGACTTTACAAAATTATTAATATCTTTTATATCATTAAATTCATTTTCAAAATTACAAGGTATTTGTAATAAATTCTCTAACAATTTTTTATATTTCTTCTTAATATCTTCTAAAACAAGTAAGAAACTATCTATGTTTGTAAAATTTAACTTATATAAATCTAACCATTGCCAAAAAAAAGATTCATAATCATAATTTTCATGGAAATGTTTAAATTTAGTTAGTTCTTCAAGTATATTACTTAATTCAAAAGGTGTATATTGCTTTGCATTTGGAATATCAAAAGTAAAATTTTTAGTACTATCACGAAAAAGTTCTGCTTTCCAAAATATACTATAAATTGTTTGATTTATATTACCATATTTTTGATGTATTATATTAATATATTCTCTTATTTGTTCTTTTTTATATTCAATATTTTTAATAGTATAGTCAATCTCATTTATATTTTGATAACTACTATCCATTCTTTTCTTTATACTATGTAAAATTTGTGTTTTTTTTGATTTGTTACTATGAAGTTCAAGACAAAAATCACCTAGACCAATATTTTCAAGTCTCTTGTAAACTACTTCGAGAGCCGCTAATTTTTCTGATACAAATAAGATTGACTTACCTTCTGCTAATAGAGAGGCGATTATATTGGCGATAGTTTGGGACTTACCTGTACCTGGTGGTCCTTCTATAATAACATTTTTATTTTCTATGACATCAACAATGGCACTATGTTGTGAACTGTCTGCATCCATAACCAAAGGTATTGAGTTGGCTATTTCATTAGTGTCTATATCGTATTCTTGTGCAAAAATGGAATCACTGGTCACAACTTTCCCAATAAAAATATCTTGTAATATTGGATTAGAGAAAAGTCCATCTTTCCAATTCTCTTCTTTTAAATCTTGATACATTAATATTTTTCCAAAATGTAAAAAATCTAATGCTATCTCCTGTTTTATCCTCCACCTCTTTTTATTTTTAATGGTTGTTTTTACTTGTTCTATATATGTAGAAAAGGACACATCTTCAGTAAGTTCAGGTAGTATGATGCCAAACTCAAATAATAATTTTTCTGCTAAAGAACGATTTGTTTCTAATCCTTCGCCTGAATATTCTAATGTAAAAAAATATCTATTGTTAAATTTTAATTTTGTAAGTGTGACTGGTATTGTTATTAAGGGTGATTTATTTGTTTTATCAGAATAGTCAGCTTCTTGCCATTCAAGAACACCAAGTATCAAATACAGCATATTTGAACCTGTTTCTTCAATTATACTGCGTGCATTTCTTTCAATATTTTTTAAAATTTTCTCCATTTCATTAGGATAATGGAGAGTTTGCAATAAATTATCTATATATTTAGTATCTATATCTTTTGACATCAAATTAATATCTGGCAATTCATCGGATATGTTAAAACCTAACTCTTTTGCTCTTTCTTCAGCAGATAGAAGTGCTTGCTTTTGAAGTTCATTTAGTTGTAAAGTAATTGTTTTTAATTTGTTATTTAACTCTTCTCGTTCATTCTCAAAAAAAGAAGGATTTTTTTCATTAAGTTTCTTCTCTAATGTTTCTTTTTCTTTTTTTAATTCTTCGATTTCATGACTATCAATATCAGGTTCTGGTATTGACTTAAACTCAAATTTACTTTCATTTTGAACAAGATGATTAAAAATAAACTCAGCTGATTCATCAATTATTTTAAGGTTACGTGATTTTGAAGGTCGCTTATAGTTGATAAGTTTATTTCTTCTAGAAGTATCTATAAGCTTGTTTCTTAATTCTTCAATACCTCTAGAAAAAACTTCTTTCATTATCAATTCCTTCTTAATGTATATTTAGACTGAGTCTGGTAAGCTTTAGCAATATACACAATAATAATTTTAAATATTACAAGAGAACAGTTTAATTTATCTATAATATTATAATAACTTCATATATTCTGACATAATTTTACTAAAAATACACAATATCTAAAACAAATACTATTAAAATTACTACCATTAGTAAAATTTTTCTTGTTGCATATATAATGAGTATTTCTAATATTCAATTTCTTTTTGCTTTTCTCTTCATTTTTTTTAATAAAAACGAAGCAAAAAAATCACACAAGAGATGAGATTTTAGGGAGATTTGTTTACTTTACCCTAAAAAAGCAAAACTCAGCATTTGCTTCAAACAGTTGCTTTTTCTTAACACTACAATTATACAAATCTCTATTTCCGAAAATCTCGAATTGTGCAGTAATGCCCAATTAATTGGGCATAGTGTGTTTCAATATTTAAAAGTTGTCTTACGTTTTTTTAACAAACTCTTGTTTAAGTTTAATAGCTCCTACTCCTGGTACTTTGCAGTAGATATTATGACCGTCGTTGCCTTCTACTAGGCGGATTTTTCCCTTTCTTCAAAGCTCCACTTTGAGGTGAGGAGGAGTATATTTTAGAAATCAGTATTTAGTAAGAGAAGAGTTTAAAAGCTCAAGGCATTAATCGTTTTCGGTTGGTATAGAAAAAAATAAAATGGCAGTTATAGCTTGATTATTTTTGAGAGTAAAAAGAAATTAAATTATATAATCTTTTACGAAGTATAATTAGTAAAAGATTATATTTTTAGGAATTATAGTATGGAAAGTGCTTTATAGATATAATTTACTTTAAGAAAAGTCTTGTGAGAATCTGTTTATAAATAATCAGTTTGGCTAGAATGTATTTAGGGTAGATAAATGGTATAGAAGTAGTTTCGATAGTGGGTGGTATAAAAGATTAGATAATATAACAGGAGGGTTTAACTCCTGCCGTTTATGCTTTTTTAACAAACTCTTGTTTAAGTTTGATAGCTCCTACACCTGGTACTTTACAGTCGATGTTATGACCGTCGTTGCCTTCTACTAGGCGGATGCCTTTGATTTTTGTTCCTACTTTTATTCCGTTTGAGCTGCCTTTTACTTTTAAATCTTTGATAACTGTAACTGTGTCGCCATCGGCTAGGATGTTGCCGTTTGCGTCTTTAACTACTAAGCCTACTTCTTGCTCTTCTTGTGCGTCTTGGCTCCACTCATGTGCACACTCTGGGCATACGTATAGGTTTCCATCTTCGTATGTGTATTCGCTTCCACATTGTGGGCAGTTTGGTAAATTTTCCATGTTTTTCCTTTGTTTTGTTTTTTGGTCGCTCTGAGCATAGCGAAAAAGCTTTTTCCTGTTGTTTGGGTTAGATTCTTCGCTTTGCTCAGAATGACGGGTTTATTTGTTTTCTGACTTTTTAAGCTGTGGATTCCCACTTTCGTGGGAATGACGGGTAAATAAATTTGGCGTAGTTGCGTTATATGGGTAGCCTAAGTCTTCGCAACTTGTAGCAAACGGGTAGCCACAAGGGCTACCCCTACAGCTTCCAAATTCCAACTTTTCTCTTTGGTTTATCTTGTGCGGTGAGGGCACCGCACCCTACGGTTTGCCCAACATTTCTTGCTTAAACTTATACCTATTGTGCGACATTGTCGCACCTACATAGCTTCCAACTTCTAACTTCCAACTTCTAACTTCTAACTTTTAACTTTTAACTTTTAACTCTTCTCCCCAGCGGCTCTTTTTTTACACTCTGCTACATCAATGCAGAAGAAGCCTTTACCTTTCTTAGCTGGTTTTAACTCTTCTTCGTTTGTGTTGCCACACTTTTTGCAGGCTGGTTTGTTTGCGTCTTCTACTACTGGTTGTTGTGCCTCTGGTTTCATAGCAGGAAATAGTATAACATCTCTAATAGAGTGTTGATTTGTTAGCATCATTACTAATCTATCTATTCCGATACCCTCACCCGCTGTTGGTGCCATTGCGTGGCTTAGGGCTTTTACATAGTCGGTATCCATATGCATTGCTTCATCGTCGCTCTCTTTGCTTGCAACTTGAGCTTTGAATCTTTCGTATTGGTCTATTGGGTCGTTTAACTCGTTAAAGCCGTTTGCTACCTCTTTGCCTGCTATGAAGAATTCGAATCTGTCGGTAATTTGTGGGTCTTCGTCGTTTCTTCTTGCTAGTGGGCTAATATCTACTGGGTAGTGAGTTAAGAATGTTGGGTTTATTAACTCTTTTTCTATAAATTCGTCGAAAATCTCTTCTTGAATTTTACCTAGTGGCAAGTTTGCATCTACTTCGATATTGTGTGATTTTAAGAATGCTATTAGAGCCTCTTTGTCTCTTACATTTTCTCTTGGTACGCCTGCTATTTCTACTATTGCATCTTCCCATTTAATGCGTGCAAATGGCTTAGCGTAGTCTATGTTGTATTCGCCAAAAGGTAGAGTTGTTGGCAGGTTTAGTTCTTGAATTATAAATCTAAAGAGTTCTTCTGTTAGCTTCATTAAATCTTCGTATGTGTGGTATGCCCAGTAGAACTCTAGCATTGTAAACTCTGGGTTATGGGTGTGGTCCATCCCTTCGTTTCTAAAGTTTCTGTTCATTTCGAATACGGCTTCCATACCACCTACTATTAGGCGTTTTAAGTATAGTTCTGGTGCAATTCTTAAGTATCTCTCTACACCTAGTGCGTTGTGGTGCGTTATAAATGGTCTAGCATTTGCACCACCAGGAATTGGGTGTAGCATTGGTGTCTCTACCTCTAAAAAGCCTTTGCTCTCAAAGAAACGACGCACTAACGAAACAATTTTAGAGCGGATAATAAATGAGTTTTTAACCTCTGGGTTTACTATCATATCTAAGTATCTTTGGCGGTACTTAATCTCTTGGTCTTGCAAGCCGTGGAACTTCTCTGGTAGTGGAGTTATAGCTTTTGATACTATCTTTACATTTAGGCAGTGCAGTGTTAGCTCGCCTGTTTGTGTAACAAATGGATAACCTGTTGCTTGGATAATATCGCCAACTTCGAAAAGCTTTTTAACTACATTGTTGTAGTATCCTTCTGGTAAATCGTCGCGGTTGTAGTATATTTGAACTAAGCCATCTATATCTTCGATTTTAGCAAACGCAGCTCTACCCATAATACGAATAAATTTAATACGACCTGTTAGCGTTACACTTACGCTGTCGTCTTTTTTCTCTTCGGCATCTTGCTCTTTAATGTAGTCGAATTTCTCTAAAAACTCTTTTGAACTCATACCCCTTTGAATACTTGTTGGGTATGGGTTTATACCTGCTTCTCTTAACGCTTCTGCTTTTTTTATACGCTCTTGAATATATTGGTTATTAAATATCAAACTCTCTCCTATTTTTTATTCTGACAATCTTGGCATATGCCCTCAATTTTCATAATGTGGTCGTGCATTTTGAAGTTGTACTTTTTTGTTACCTCTTCTTGTTGCTTTTCGATTATTTCGTCGATAAACTCGATAATCTTGCCACACTCTATACATATTAAGTGGTCGTGGTGGTGCCTATGACCAATTTCGTATTTTTTGCCATTTTTCCCAAAAGAGATAGACTCTACCAAACCCTCTTCTTCGAAAAAGGTAAGGTTTCTGTATATAGTTGCAATACCTATATTCTCGCTTGGATAGTGCTTTTTTACTAAGCTTAGTATCTCTTCTGGCGAGTGGTGGTCTTGACTATTATATATGGCTTCTAGTATTACCTCTCTTTGACGAGTGAATTTTAAGTTCTTTTTTTTAAGAACTCTCTTAAGTTCGTCTAAAAGGTAAGAATATTCTTGCATTTTTTGCTCTTTTATCTAATTTATAGTGCTATTTGTATCAGTATCGCTACTGTTATTCTCTTTTTTTATACTTGTAGAGTTTGTTGCATTATTTTCTTGTGTTTCTGTTTTTTTGCTCTCTACTTTTGTATTGTTAGTTTCTGTTTTATTTGTTTCTGTTGTTATAGTTTTTGTAGAATTAGATTCTTGCACTTTTTGTTTTTTGTTTTTTGTTTTACTTGCTTCAGTTTTTTTAATCACTTTTTCTGAAGTATTATTATTTTCTTGAATGTTTGTATTATTTGATTCTATTGCCTTATTCCCTGTATTATTATTTTCAGTTGATACTTTTTTACCTAAGTTTACATTCGAAATAATAGGCATATTTAGTATAGTTGCACCTGCATTTTTAAGTAGGGGATATAGCTTACTATGATTTAGGGTATCTTTAAATCTCTCTGCAACTTGTGGCTTTGTTGAAAATGCAAAAACAATAAGGGCAAAAATAAAAAATAGTTTTATTATTTTTATAAGCATACCACCTAATCGGCTTGTAACTGAAATATTTTCATTATCTCCAATAAGAGCAACACCTTTTCCTATATATATAATTACAATTAAAAATAGTGCAAAAATTAAGACTAAAGATAGTAAATTTAGAGCATTAATAGATATTGAATCTGTTATATTATTGTATATATATTTAGCTACTGTTTTATGAAAATATGAAGCAACGAATATACCGCCAATTAAGCCAATAGCTCCAAATAGTTCTTTGGTGAATCCGTTTAGTAAACCTTTGATTGATAGTAGTAAAATCAGACCAATTACTACTATATCAAAAATGTTTAGTCCCAAAAATTCTGTCATTTTATCTCCTTTGAATTATCTCATACCAAGTTGACGCTTTAATTCGTCTGGATAGTATGCTGCATTTATGGCATAATCTTGTGATATTATACCCTGATTTATTAGATTTACTAAATTTTTAGTTTGTGTTTGCATACCAGTTGTATTTTGACCTAGTTGCATTGTAGAGTAGATTTGGTGAATCTTTTGCTCTCTAATAAGGTTAGAAATTGCATCGTTATTTATCATAATTTCCCAAACTGCTACTCTTCCACCACCAATTTTTGGTACCAATGTCTGAGATATAACAGCCTGTAATGAACTTGCCAGCATTGCTCTTATTTGGCTTTGCTCTGCTGCTTCGAAACTATCTATAATTCTGTTTATAGATTTTGGAGCAGAGTTTGTGTGTAGTGTTCCAAAGACTAAGTGCCCAGTTTCTGCTGCTGTTAATGCTGCTGCTATTGTCTCTTTATCTCTCATCTCACCGATAAGTATAACATCTGGATCTTGTCTAAGAACATATTTAAGCCCACTTGTGAAATCTTTTGTATCGCTCTCTACCTCTCTATGTGAAATAACACTTTTTATTGGTGTATGCAAAAATTCAACAGGGTCTTCGATTGTAACTATATGTCTTTTTTGAGTTCTGTTTATTTCATGAATCATAGATGCCAAAGTAGTTGATTTACCTGAACCTGTAGGACCTGTAACTAAAACCAAACCTCTGTGTAGTTTTGTTAAATTAGTAAATACATCTGGTGCATTTAAATCTTCTAGTAAAGGTGTTTTTGTAGGGATAAGTCTTAGTGCAGCAGATGTCTGTCTTAAAGTTTTATACACATTAAAACGAAACCTTGCTTCTTGAGAATATGCATACATTCCATCTACTTCACCTTGCTCTTTCAAACGCTTTTTTTGTCTATCTGATAAGAAAACAGAGCAGAGTTCATCTACATCTGCTCCAGTTAATTCTTGATAATTTAATTTAACTAATGAGCCATCTATTCTAAGAGATGGTTTATCTCCTGCGTTTAAGTGTAAGTCTGAAGCTTTATTATCTACAACTGCTTGAACTAATGGTGCTATATTTAATTGAGACATCTATATTCCTACTCTATAATTGCGGGCACTACAAAAAAATTATCTTCTACTTGTGGTGCATTTCTTAATATACTTTGATTAATATTTTTACTGCTTATTGGCTCGTCTTCTCTAAGGGGTGTACCGCCTTCTAATGTAGAGAAGTAGCTATCTAGTTTAGTTGTATCTAGCTCGCTTAAGTTCTCTACATATGCAAGAATATCTGAAAGTTGAGATATTACTTCGTCTCTTTTCTCATCTGCTATATAAAGATGCGATAATTTCTCTAATTTACTTAATAAATTGTTATCAATTTTCACTATAATACACCTTTTTTAATTAGTTTGTTAAATTATATATAAAAAGCGTTTAAACCCTAATGTAATATGATATAATTCTTAAAAAAAAGGTTTAAGATATGTTACAACAATTAGATATGAGCTCTCCAGAATTTTTAGAAGAGGTAGAAAAGACAAAAAAATTTACAGATAAAGTAAATAAAAATTTTGATTGGGTTTATCATCCAGATTTTGATGTTGTAGAGGGTGTGCAGTTAGGATTGGCAAGACATAAAATGTTGTATGGAAAAAGATTTTGCCCATGTTTTATGGTAGAAGAGGTAGATGGAAAATTTAAAAGTGTTGATGATAGAGTATGCCCATGTAAGCCTGCCATAGAGCATGAAGTTCCAGAAGAAGGAAAATGTCATTGTGGAATATTCTGTACGCCTGAATTTGTAGAAGAGTATAATAAAGAGAAAAATAAGTAGGAGTTCGTTTGCAGCAAATGGATATAATTGACCTTTTTTTAAGGTTGTTGAGTGCTAAATCTGAAACTCCAGATGATGATGGATTATTAGATTTTATTACAGAGTATTTAAGTGATTTTGAAGCATATCGTTTTGATGATGGTGATATAAAAAGTCTATTTTTAACTAAAAAATTTGGAGATGGTGCTCACTTATGTTTTAGTGGACATATAGATGTTGTACCAGCTGGAGATGCTTGGGATAGTGAACCATATACACCAAAAATTGAAGATGGCAAAATTTATGCTCGTGGTGCACAAGATATGAAAAGTGGAGTAGCTGCATTTGTGCAAGCTTGTAAAGAGGTAAAAAACTTTAATGGAAGACTCTCTGTAATGCTGAGTTCTGATGAAGAAGCAGATGGTATTGGTACACAAAATGCATTAAAGGGTATAGAGAAGATGGGCTTACTGCCAGATTATGCCATAATTGCTGAGCCAACTTGCGAAGATGTCTTTGGTGATGCAATTAAAATTGGGCGTAGAGGTTCTGTAAACGGTGTGCTAAAACTGTATGGAAAGCAAGGGCATGCTGCTTATCCGGCAAAATCTGTTAATGTTATTAATTTAATTGCTCCAATTTTGCCAAAAATGGCTGGTAAAAACTTGGATGATGGCGATGATTTTTTTGAACCAAGCCAATTTGTCATTACAGATATTAGAGCAGGTATGGAAGTTACAAATGTAACACCAGGACTTTTAAAGATGATGTTTAATGTAAGAAACTCTACTAAGACAACGGTTGATGATATTGAGCAATTTGTTAAGAGTAATTTTGATGGTTTAAATTATGAATTAGAGATGAAACCATCTGCTAATTCATTTATGACTACACCAGATAGTAAAATTGTTAAATTACTGCAAAGTAGCATTAAAGATATTTGCAAAATAGATACCAAATTATCTACAGCTGGTGGTACAAGTGATGCAAGATTTTTTGGATTGTTTGGTATAGATACTGTGGAATTTGGGGTAATTAACGATACCATACACGCACCAAATGAGAGAACAACTATAAATGAAGTTAAATCTTTAAATAGTGTGTTTAATAGAGTTTTAAATGAGTTTTAATGACAGTAACTAGCGTGGTTTTAATATCTTTTATTTTAGAAATTCTAGAAATATTTTTACAATATAAAGAGACTTTAAAAGGAAGTATATATAGGTTATATGGATATTATAGTAAAAATAGTTTTCTATTCTTTGCTATCCATCTTGGATATTTATGGATACTTTTTGTATCTCTATATTTTAACAATTTAACTTGGCCTATTATTTTAGCTTTAACATTAAAAACACTTGATATGTTTACTAAAATAGATTTGATGAAAAAACTATTTATTAAGCCAGATATGAAGTATATTTCACAAGTTGCTACTCTTTTAGATAGTAAAATACCATTATGGGTATATTTAGTTTCTCCTTTGACATATCCATATTTAATTTATTTAGCATTAAAGGTTTAAAATTGAAAGTAGTAATTGGAAATAAACCATTATTGGAAGTCGATAATATATCTAAGAGTTTTGATTATCAACTATTCAAAGATTTAAACTTTAGTTTATGGTCTAAGCAGAGTGTTGCAGTTATGGGTAGAAGTGGTAGTGGAAAATCTACTCTTATGCATATATTATCAACTTTACTAGAGCCTGATAGCGGAAGTGTAAAACTGCTAAATTTAGATGTTTATACCTTATCAGTGAAAGAGATAGAGTTATTAAGACGAAATGCTATAGGAATTATATTTCAATCTCACTATCTATTTAAAGGGATGACAGCAAGAGATAATATAGAAGCTGCAACTCTGTTAGCCGGTACACAAATAGATGATGAGATATTAGAAATACTAGAGATAAAAGATATAATAGATAAGAGAGTAGGTGATTTATCTGGAGGGCAACAGCAACGAGTTTCAATTGCAAGAGTCCTTAGTAAAAAGCCTAAAATAATATTTGCCGATGAACCTACTGGAAATTTGGATAAAGAGACTGCAAATTTAGTAATAGATGCATTAAATCAATATATAGAAAGAAATAGTGCAGCTCTATTTTTAGTAACACATGATATTGAGATAGCAAAAAAAGCACAAAAAATATATCAACTAGATAATAAGAAGTTAGTAATAAGATAAATATATTACTTTATATGATATAATATTAGACTTCTTGCAAAATTATATTAAAACAAGTTTAAAGGCTACATATTATGAAAAAAGTTTATACATTATTAGTTATATTTTTAAGCTCTTTAATATTTACAGGTTGTGTTTCTATTTATAATCCATTTAAATCTAATACTTTTGTTGTAAAAGAGGGTTATCTATCTTTAGGTAAAATAAATGAGAATGTAGCAAAGCAGATGCCTATTGATGAAAAAATTGCTAAAAATGAGATAAAGATAGTAAGTACTATAATTTATGCAGGAGCAAATAAACATAATTTAGTTATTGAGTGTGAATTTATATTTACAAGTTTTGAAATACCAGAAGGACTACCGGCAGTAGCTAGATTTACAAGTTCATTGAAGTATAATCCAAAAACTCAAGAGTTTAAATTAGCAAACATTCAAATTAATAAAATAAAATTTTTAAGAGATGATTTAGTAGAGTTTATAACACCTAATCAGAAAAATTTTATACCAGATACATTGACTGTAAAACTTTCTGATTTGGTTTTACATAAATCTAAGAAAAAGTTAAAAACTATAAAAAATTTCAAAGTAGAAGAGGGTAAAATAAAGATTAATTTCAATTAATCGCTCTCTAATCTGCAATATTCATAACATTTTTATTATAATTTAGATATAAATACGCATTAAAACACCCACTTTTAAGGACATTTATGAGTTACGAAATAGAGAAATTTGATCCAGAGATTTTTGAAGCAATAGAGAAAGAGCTTACTAGACAAAATGACCACTTAGAGATGATTGCTAGTGAAAACTTTACACTTCCAGCTGTAATGGAGGCTATGGGTAGTGTACTTACAAATAAGTATGCAGAAGGTTACCCAGGCAAAAGATATTATGGTGGTTGCGAAAATGCTGATAGAGTTGAGCAAATAGCTATAGACAGAGTTTGTAAACTATTTGATTGTAAATTTGCAAATGTTCAACCACACTCTGGTAGCCAAGCAAATGGTGCAGTTTATGCAGCACTTTTAAAGCCTTACGATAAAATTTTAGGTATGGATTTAAGTCACGGTGGACACTTGACTCACGGTTCTAAGCCAAGTTTTTCTGGTAAAAATTACCAAAGCTTTACTTACGGTGTAGAGTTAGATGGTAGAATTGATTACGATAAAGTTATGGAAATTGCAAAAACTGTAAAGCCTAAAATTATTGTATGTGGTGCTAGTGCATACGCTAGAGAGATAGACTTTAAAAAGTTTAGAGAAATTGCAGATGAAGTAGGTGCAATTTTGTTTGCAGATGTTGCACACATTGCTGGTTTAGTAGTTGCAGGTGAGCATATGAGCCCATTCCCATATGCAGATGTAGTTACAACTACAACACACAAAACTCTTGCAGGTCCAAGAGGTGGGGCTATTATGACTAACGATGAAGATATAGCTAAAAAGATTAATTCTGCTATCTTCCCAGGTCTTCAAGGTGGTCCATTAGTTCATGTTATTGCAGCAAAAGCTGTTGGTTTTAAACATAACTTAAGCCCAGAGTGGAAAGAGTATGCAAAAAATGTTAAAGCAAATGCAGCAAAACTTGCTGAAGTTTTAGTAGCTAGAGGTTACGATGTTGTAAGTGGTGGAACAGATAACCACTTAGTATTGGTTAGCTTCTTAAACAAAGAGTTTAGCGGTAAAGATGCAGATGCTGCACTTGGAGCTGCTGGTATTACAGTAAACAAAAACACAGTACCGGGAGAGACAAGAAGCCCATTTGTAACAAGTGGTATTAGAATTGGCTCACCTGCACTTACAAGTCGTGGTATGGGTGTTAAAGAGTTCGAGTGGATTGCAAATAAAATTGCAGATGTTTTAGATAATATTAACGATAGTGCTCTTCATACTAAGATTAAAGAAGAGGTAAAAGAGTTAGCAAGTAATTTTATTATTTATGACAGACCAATCTACTAATTCACTATATAAATTCATAAAAGAGCTAACATCAAGCTCTGAGTTTTACTATATAAAACAGAAGTCTATCTCCTCTATAGAAGAGGTTGATGGGCATACTGTTTATTCTCACTACAAAAGATACAATGCTCCAATAAGTGATGAATTGATAAATCAACATATAAATGCAGAGATTAATTTAGCTATATCTGTTAAAGATAAAGAGATTTTAGTTTATGAATATAATGGAAACGAAGCTTATGCTTTTGGACTGCTTTTATATAAACTTGCTTTGTTAGAAAATATTAAAAAAATTGAAATTTTGAATTACTCAACAGATAAAATATCATTATTATTAAAGCCAAATGAAGAAAATTTAGAGAATATAGAAAATTTATCAAAAAAAATTTCTGATAAAATAGAGGAAAAATTACCACTTTCTTGGAGAGTTCTTCCTAGTAACATACGCCCTGACAATGGTAATTTAATTCATTTACCAAGAGAGTATATAGAAATTCCTTGGTAGCTATATAAGAAAAACTATTATAGAAAAAGTTAAAAAATAATATTAATCAATATGTATATTTAATTTTTTTTGGTATAATGGTTGAAAGAACTTTCTATATTGGAGTATATTATGAGCGACAACACACTAGATGATTTAATTTTAACAGATCCAGAGCCAGAGAGTGGCAAATCAAAAGGTATTCTTGCCCTTTTATCAGTTGTAATAGTATTAATTATTATAGGAGCTGTTCTAGCAAAAATGATTTTTAGCTCACCAGATGATGTCAATAAAAATGCTACTAAAAATCCTACAGAAGTTAAAAAAGATATAGCTATTAATAATTCTATGAGTATAGCTTCATCTAATAATACAAGTTCACAAGATAATACAACAGCTGGATTAGATGCCGATTTGGCACCACTTGATGATACTGCAATTCCTTCTAATGTAGATACAGTAACAGTAGGAGATAATTCTAAGAAAGATGTTAAAAAAGCAACAAATAGTGAAGTTTTGGCTAATAGTAATCAAGAAGAGAATACAAATATACCAAAAGAGAATACTGTAGTTGTTCATAAAGTTAAAAAAGTAATACGAAAAATAAAACCAAAACATATTGTACATAAAATTGGTGGTCATGGTAATACTTATATTCAGGTTGGTTCATTTTCGAAAGGTCCAAATGAAAAATTTATCAATAAAATTATTAAGTCTGGTTTTAGATATAGAATTAAAGAGGTAAATGGTTTTAGAAGAGTATATATTGGTCCATTTACAAGTTCTGAAGCTAGTAGAGTTTTGGGTAGAATTAAAGCTCAAATTTCATCATCTGCTTTTATTAAGAAGTAAGATATGATTAGATCGTTTCTATTTGACCAACTTACTCCTGTTGCTCTTTATGGAGAAATTAAAAAACTCTATAAAGATGAAATTACAATGCTTTTTGAAAGCGTTGTAACTAGCGAAGATGGTAATTTTAGTTTTATAACAGTTGGTGCTAGAGAGAGACTAACTTATAAAAATAATACAACTACTTATTTAGATATAGATGGAAAGAGTAATATTTTAGATATAGATCCATTTACTTTTTTAAAAGAGTATTATAAAGAGTTAGATAGTTCTAAATATCAAGATATTTCAGATTCAATTGGCTTTAAATTTGTAGATGGCTTTATTGGTTATATTGGTTATGATATGGTTAAAGTATTTGAGCCAACTCTAAAAGATATAATGGATAGTTTAGAAGATACATTAAAAACTCCAGATTTAGATTTAGTAAGACCGAAAGTAATTATTGGTTTTTCACATAAAAGTTCGCAATTAACCTTAATAGATTTAGATGGTGATGATAGAGAAATGATTATGGAAATTTCTGCTATTATCTCTAAAGCTCATAAACCAGAGCCAATTTTGCCTGCTAAATTAAAAGGTAATGGAGAATTTTCTATAGCAAAAGAGCGTTTTATGCAAATTGTAGATGAGGCAAAAGAGCATATTCGTGCGGGTGATATTTTCCAAATGTTACCATCTAATAGATATACTCAAAAAGGCTTTATAGACCCACTAAGTTTCTATAGGGTGTTGCGTTCTAAAAATCCATCTCCATACCTATTTTTGCTAGATTTTAACGACTTTAGTATTTGTGGTTCCTCTCCGGAAGTTATGGTTAGGTTAACAGATGGAGAGATTTTGCTTCGACCAATAGCAGGTACAAGAAAGCGTGGTAAGACCACACAAAGAGATTATGAATTAGAGCAAGAGATGCTAAACGACCCCAAAGAGTGTGCCGAACACTTGATGCTGGTAGATTTAGGTCGTAACGATGTAGGTCGTGTTGCAAAAACAGGCACAGTTAAAGTGCCAGATATGATGAGAGTAGAGAAGTACTCTCATGTAATGCATATGGTTTCAGATGTTGTAGCAGATATTGAAGAGAATAAAGATATGTTTGATCTATTTGCTGCAACATTTACAGCAGGTACAATGACAGGTGCACCAAAAATTAAGGCTATGGAGCTAATAGCACAGTTTGAGGGCTTAAAAAGAGGCTTTTATAGTGGTAGTGTAGGGTATTTCTCGTTTACTGGCGATATGGACTCTGCAATCGCAATTAGAACAGCTCTTATTAAAGATGATGCAATAATCTTGCAAGCAGGAGCTGGTATAGTTGCAGATTCAGTACCTGAACTTGAAGAGCTAGAGGTAAGAAATAAGTTAATGGCACTAATGGCTACATTAAAAGAGATGGAAAGTCTTAAAGAAGACGAACAGTTAGTGTTGTTAAAAGAGATAGATTAGATTTTAGGATATAGGATATAGGATTTAGGGGGGGGTAGGATTTAGTAGGGTCGGTTTAGCGACCATAAAATGTCTGATTATCTGAATTATTGGTCGATGAATGGACCCTACGCGTATACTAGAAGTTAGGATATAGGATTTAGATTGTAGGGGCAACCCTTGTGGTTGCCCAAATGCCTTAACCTCTGCTAACGGACAGACACATAGGTCTGCCTCTACAAATAATAAATACACCAATATACAACCTCCCAAAGGAAAATAATGAAAAAGTTTGCAATTTTTGGAAACCCAGTAGAGCACTCTAAATCGCCTAATATGCATAATAACGCTTTTAAAAAGTTGGGATTTGATGGCGAATATTTTAAAATTCACTTAGAAGATGGCTCTAAATTAAAAGAGACTTTTTTAAGCCAAGGTCTAAGTGGTGCAAACATTACTGTACCCCATAAAGAAGAGGCACTAAAAGCCAGCGATTATTTAGATGACTTTGCAAAAAAGGTTGGTGCTGTTAATACACTTGTATTAAAAAATGATAAGCTGTATGGTTACAATACCGATGCCCCCGGCTTTTTAAAATCGATAGAGAAATTCAGAGATATAAAAACTATTTTAATACTAGGCGCTGGTGGAACTGTGCAATCTACTTCATCAATTTTAAAAGATGCAGGATATGAAGTATCCATTCTAAACAGAAGTGCTCCAAGATTAGAAAAATTTATAGAACATGGCTTTGAGTGCTTTACTTTCGATAATTTTAAGCCTAAAAGTTTTGATTTAATAGTAAATATGACAAGTGCCGGCTTAAAAGATGAGAACTTGCCAGCTCCTAAAGAGTTATTAGATAGTGTTTTGCCTAATGCTAAAGCTGCTATCGATATTATTTACGGTAAAGATACACCATTTTTAAAATTGGCTAAAAGTTACAACTTACCAACTGCTGATGGTAGTGAGATGCTAATACAGCAAGGTGTATTAGCTTTTGACTATTTTACTGAGCATCAGTTTGATTTGAACCTTGTTGAAGAGTTTATGAGAGAAGGGTTGTTTGATAGTTAATAGTTTGAAGTTTGAAGTTTTTCTCTCACTCCCAAATTGCATTTGGGAGTGCTTAGGTCTTTTTTGATTAAACAACTTTTGTGCATTGTGCGTATCTCTGCTCCCAAATACAATTTGCGAGCCAGTAAAATTAGATTCTCTGCTTTGTTCAGAGTGATGGATATAAATTAATTTTAAATGTAGTTTATGCTTTACTTTCATTTTTTTTAGAAAAAAACGAAACAAAAAAATCGCACAAAAGATGAGATTTTCGGGAGATTTGTTTAATTTCCGTTAAAAATGCAAAACTCAGCTTTCAGCTTCAAACAGTTGCATTTTCTTAACACTACAATTAAACAAATCTCTTTTTCCGAAAATTTCAAATTGTGCAGGAATAGCCAATTTATTGGCTATAACTTATAAATTCTAATATGGATAATATATTTTGTCTATTGCACTACTAGATATTCAAAGATATAGCTTTAATATATCAGTTCATCATTTATAATTTGTTATTATTTTCTTCGTGCTCTAAGTTTTGCACTTGAAATAAGTATATTGCAGAAGTTTACTACATCACTATAATTTCTTATGGAATATACACTTCGTCCATATATTGCATTATCTTCAGAATTGCCTTCCCATTGTGATACTTCTATATATCCAGAACTTTTATTATTATATATTTCAAATGCTACGGCATTCCAGCGATCGATATAAATTTGGAATTTTAAATTATCTTCATTGTTTATTTCATATTCTTGCTCTAGTGAGACATTTTTAATAAGTTTTATCCATTCTTCTTGTTTTGTCATTTTATATTTTCCTTTCATATTATAGAATTATTTAGGTATAACTATTTAAGAAGTATTATATCCAAAATACTCAAATTTTAAATTTCTCTCACGCCCAAATTGCATTTGGGAGTGCTTAGGTCTTTTTTGATTAAACAACTTTTGTGCATTGTGCGTATATCTCTGCCTCCAAATACAGAGACTGTAAAAAAACCTATAATTTTCCAAAATCGGTGGTTTTAGCACCGAACTTTAATACCATAAAAGAGTATTATTTTACGAGGCTGAAGCCATCGATTCCAAGATTTTGCAAGTTTTCTCACAATCTTACATTTAGGAACCAGTGAAGAATAATTAACTATCAACTATCAACCATTAACTATTAACTATTGCTCTCATTAGCCTGAGAAATCAACACTCCCTCTAGCATTTTATCTATGTCTCCATCAAGCACAGCTTCTACATTAGTAAAGGCTTCGTTGGAGCGGGTGTCTTTTACTTGTTGGTAGGGTTGTAGTACGTACGAGCGGATTTGGTGGCCCCAGCCTATTTCGCTTTTTTCTACTCCGTCTAGTTCTGCCTGTTTTTTTGCCATTTCGTATTCGTAAAGGCGTGATTTTAGCATTTTCATTGCTGCGGCTTTGTTTTTGTGTTGGCTTCTGTCGTTTTGGCATTGAACTACTATACCAGTTTCTATATGGGTTATTCTAATTGCACTCTCTGTTTTGTTTACATGTTGTCCGCCAGCTCCGCTTGAGCGGTAAGTGTCTATTCTTATATCTTTATCTTCTATCTCTATATCTATGTCGTCATCTATCTCTGGTGAGACCATTACTGAACTAAATGATGTATGGCGTTTTGCGTTAGAGTCGAATGGCGAAATTCTTACCAAGCGGTGGATTCCGTTTTCTACTTTTAAGTAGCCATATGCGTTTTCGCCTTTTATAATAAAACTTACATCTTTTATTCCAGCCTCTTCGCCTGGTTGGTAGTCTAGTACCTCTACTTTAAAGTTATGACGCTCTGCCCAGCGAAGGTACATTCTGTATAACATACTTGCCCAATCTTGGCTCTCTGTTCCGCCAGCTCCGGGGTGGATAGATACAATAGCATTTGCACTGTCGTGTTCGCCATTTAACATTATTTGAATCTCTAGTTTTTGAATATGCTCATTTAAATTTTCGGCATCTTCGTATAGCATCTCTAATGTATCTTCGTCGTTTTCTGATTTTGCTAAATCGAAATACTCTTGTGCATCATCTAGTGCATCTTTTGCTTCGTTGTAAACATTTAATATTCTCTCTAGTTTTGTCTTCTCTTGCGATACTTTGGCTGCTCCTTTAGCATCGTTCCAAAAGTCTGGGTTTTGTTGTAGCTCTTCTATCTCTTTAAGTCTTGCTTTTATTTCGTCTGGCTTTGTTATATTGGTAATGTTGTACATTTTGCTTTGTAAAGTTTTTAACAGTTCTCCATATTCATATGCATCCATACAATATCCTAATAATTTTTTGGTATGATTGTACCTAAAATTTGCAAAAAGGTAAGAGTATGCAGATAGTTAAAGATGCCCAAGAGTTAAAAAAGTTAAGAGCCTCTCTAAATGGAAGTGTAGGCTTTGTACCAACAATGGGTGCACTGCACGAGGGACATATAAGCTTAATTAAAAAAGCAAGGCAAGAGAACGACTTTGTAATTGTATCGATATTTGTAAACCCAACACAGTTTTTAGAGGGTGAAGATTTAGATAAGTACCCTAGACGTGATGAAGCAGATATTAAAATTTGTGAACTTGCAGGTGTAGATATTATATTTATGCCAACTATAGATTCGGTATATAACGAAGATGAGCTTTTAATAACTGCCCCAAAAATTAGAGGTTTTATACTAGAGGGTGCAAAACGCCCTGGACACTTTGATGGTGTATTGCAAATTGTAATGAAACTGTTTAATATAACAGATGCTACAAATGCTTACTTTGGTAAAAAAGATGCCCAGCAGTTAGCATTAATTACGCAAATGGTTAAAGACTATTTTTTAAATGTAAACATAATACCTTGTGAAATTGTAAGAGATACTCGTGGATTAGCACTTAGTAGTAGAAATACATACCTTACTAAAGAGGAGTACGAAAGAGCTCTATCTCTTAGCCGTTCTTTAAAATTAGCTTCTGATATGGTAGCTAAAGATGAGTTAAATTGCAGTAAAATAAAAGAATCTATGCAAGATTTGCTAACTAAAAGTGTTGATAAGTTAGATTATGTTGCTATTGTAGATAGAGAGTTTAGAGAGTTAGATAAAGTCGAGATTGGCAACACCATTATATTAGTTGCTGCATTTGTTGGCAAAACTAGACTTATAGATAATATTTGGGTTTAATGTAGGGGTAACCACAAGGGCTACCCTTCATTGCCATTAAGTTAAGGATTTTATATCCATTTTTTGGCTTTAAGCTCAAAGCCGAAAGCTTAAAGCTAGCCACTTCGTCATTCCCACGAAAGTGTGAATCCACAGTTTAAATTGCCAAAAAGTTAAATTGCAACTTATAGACAGTTCAAACTGTGGATTCCCGTTTTCAGAGGCTGTGAGAAAACTTACAAAACCTTGGAATTGATGGCTTTAGCCTCGCAAAATAATACGCTTTTATGGTATTAAAGTTCAGGACAAAAGCCACTGATTCTGGAAAATTATAGGTTTTTTTCACAGTCTCTCACGGGAATGACGGCGATGGTAAACATTCAAGTTTATATAATAACTTAACTCCATTTCGTGAATGTAAAATCCTTAACTTAATGTCAATGGGGCTACCCCTACAAGCAGTTTAAAAATTGCAAAATGGAACTATAATAATAGGTGGCTTTAAAGTTTAAAACAAATCTGGTGTCTGAGATGATGCTGGTATTGGCTTTGGTTTTCTCTTAACTTTTTTTCTATGTTTTTGCTCTTTAATAATCTGTTCTCTTTGTTGTTTTAAATGCTCTTTAAACTCTTTGGCTCTTTGTTTTTGTCTTAATTTTACTATATTTTCTCTCTGCTCTTTTACTTTTTCTTGTTCTATTTGTTGCATTTTTGGTAAGTTTGGTTTTAGCATTCCTCTATCTATCATAGCATCTACTATTGCTTTAAATACTGGTACTGCACTACTAGATGCAAAGTGATGTTTTAAATCAGGTTCTATTACAAATACTCCGATTGTATATTTATGACCTTCTGTATCGTTTGCAAAACCATAAAAACTTGTATGATATCGTCTTACATAGTGTCCATGTTCTGGTATCATAGCAGTACCAGTTTTACCACCAATTTCTAAGCCTTGAGTTATAGCTTTTTTGCCTGTTCCCTCTTTTACCACCGCAATTAGAGCTTGCTTAACCATAGCAGCAGTTTTAGGAGATATTGGTTTAATAACTGTATAATCTTTTCTAAAGAAAAATTTATGTTTCCCATCTCTAGTTATATAATTAACTGCTCTTGGTGTGTAAGAAACTCCGTTATTATTAAATACATTATATGCTTTTAAAAGTTGTGCAAATGTAGCTGTAATACCATATCCATATGAAGTTGTGGCACGGTTTACTTTATGGTTTAATTTTTTAAATGAGTATATTTTTCCTTGAGCCTCTCGACCTATATCTATACCACTTTTTTGTTTACCTAAGCCAAATTTTAAAAGCCCATCTCTAAACTCTTTAGTTTTTAATCTCCATGTAATTTGACTAATACCAATATTTGAAGATTTTACAATTACATTTTGTGCAGTTAAGCTAGCTTCTGGCTCATCATCGGTAATAGGGAACTTTCCAACATACATTTTGCCATTGAATGTCTTTATAACACTATCTGGAGTAACTACACCATGTTCTAGTGCTATGGCATAAGTAATTGGTTTTAATACAGAACCTGGTTCATAAGCATATGTTGTAGCTTTGGGTTGAAGGTTTGCAATTTCATTTGCTTTTATGTGGAGTGGATCATAACGGTTACTAGAAGTTATTGCTAAAACTTTTGAATCTTTAGTTCTCATCACAGCAGCTACTATTTCAATAGCATTTATTTTTTGTTTATAATTATCTAAAATCATATCAATATTTTTTTGTAAGCCCAAAGAGATATTCATAACTAAATTAAAGCCATCTACTCGCCGTTTATATTTTGTGTGTTTGCCTTCAATTACATAGCCAACAGCATCTCGTTTACCATATATGTAGCCATCTATTTTCTTATTTAAATATTTTTCATAAAATTTTTCTATGCCATTATAACCTATGATATGTGTATAATGCTCTTTCTCTACAGGTCTTGTATATCCTAAAATAGGAGACATAGCCTCTTTTAATGGATATTCTCTACTTTCACCTTTTTCAGTTATTGTTAAGCCATAAAAGAAGTTCTTATTTATACCTCTAGCTTTAAATACTTTAAATCTATTTAATTTATATTTTAATTCTCTTAAGTAAATAGCTGTTTTTGCATCTATATTATCTGCTAAAACTACCCAGCCTTTTTTCTCTTTGCCATTTTTATCAAGCAATCTATTTTTTAGCTCAGCTACTGGTATATCGGTATATATGCTAAATAGAGTTAAAAAAAACTCTTTTTTATTTGGGTCTAAATATTGTGTGTGTATCGAAGCAGAGTACTTTTTAATAGAACGACTAATTGTGTATCCGTCACTAGAGATTATACTACCCCTAAGTGCTCTATCTCTGATTTCTATTTTTTTAATTAGAGAGTTATTATTATGCAATGCAGTATATAAAATTTTAATTAAAAAAATAGCAACAAGAATAGATATTATAGTAACTATAACTTTTACTCTTTGGTTAATAATATTATGTTCTTTCGACTCTGTTTTTATATCCATAAAATACCTAATTAACCTTAGCAATTATATATCACTGTTTAAAGGTTAGTGTTGTAATTAGACTTTTTATTTATAAGCCTAATTTTTCTGTTATAATATCATAAATTTAATACTAATTAATAAAAAAATAGTATCATTACATAATAAATTATTAAAAAGGTTAAAATTTGATGGATAGAGGTTTGTATTTTTCAGCAATTGCACTGTTATTATTTTCTGTAGTGACAGTTTATTCTCTATCTGTATTTTCTACAATCTACTTTGATGCATCGAGATATATTTTTATAAAAAAACAACTTATATCAGCAATAATTGCTATATCTATTATGAGCATAGTTGCTAGAATGAATGCATATAATGTTTTTACTCCTCTTGGTTTTTTATTATTTATAGGCTCTTTTTTAGCAATAATTTTAATGCTTTTTTTACCCGACACATTAGTAAAAGCTGTTCTTGGTGCGAAACGATGGATAAAATTTGGTGGTTTTTCAATTGCTCCTACAGAATTTTTTAAATATGGTTTTGTATTTTTTGTGTCTTGGTCATTAGCTCGTAAGGTAAAAGAGTTTAATGCTAATAACAGTATAGGCAAAGAGTTTATTTTAACAGTGCCATATTTTACGCTACTAATTATTGCTGTTGGAATAATTGCAGTAGGACAGAAAGATATGGGGCAAGTCGTTGTTTTATCTGGAACTTTAATGGCACTGTTTTTATTATCAGGTAGATCAAAAAAGTTTTTTGCGATTATAGGTTTTATGTTTGTATTACTTTTTATTGCATTAATTAAATTTGCACCACACAGAGTAGCAAGATTCAAAGGTTGGTGGGCAGGAATTCAAGACTCTATACCATTTTTACCAGAGAGTATGAAAATACACGATACAACAGTACCTCTGCATATTATAAACTCAACATATGCAATAGAGAATGGCGGATTATTTGGGCAAGGCTTAGGAGCAGGGCAGTATAAATTAGGCTTTTTAAGTGAAGTTAACACCGACTTTATAATGTCAGGAATAAGTGAAGAGATAGGTTTTTTAGGCTTATTTGCTTTCATATTACTATTTATGTATATTTTATACAGAATATTTTATATAGGTTCTAAATTAGATGACTTATCCGAAAGATTTTTTGTATATGGTGTCGGTATAACAATGTTTTTAAGCTTTATTATTAATGCGTATGGAATTTCTGGACTAATACCAATTAAAGGTATTGCAGTACCACTTTTAAGCTATGGTGGTTCACAATTAATAGCTACATCTTTAGCTATTGGTATGGTGCTAATGTTATCTAAAAAGGTGAATGTATGAGTATTGTCTTAACAGGTGGTGGAACTGGCGGACACTTAGCAATAGTAGATGCTGTAAAAGAGCATATAGTTAGCGAAAAAATATACATAGGCTCAGTAAAAGGGCAAGATAGAGCTTGGTTTGAAGATGATAATAGTTTTGCTAAAAAGTACTTTTTAGAGTCTGGTAGTGTTGTAGATAAGGGCAAAATCGGTAAAATATTTGCTCTTTGGGGTGTGGCAAAACAGGTAGTAATTGCTAGAAAAATATTAAAAGATAATAGCGTAAAAGTTGTATTTAGTGTAGGTGGTTACTCAGCAGCTCCTGCTTCGTTTGCTGCTATAACTATGCGAATACCTCTTGTAATTCACGAACAAAATGCAGCTATTGGTACTTTAAACAAAATATTAAAACCATTTGCTAAATATTTTATATCTTCATACGATGCTGATTCACCAATTAAAGCTTATGCAACTAAAAAAATATTTTTTGATAAAGCAAGAGTTAGAAAAGAGTTAAAAACCATACTAATAAGCGGTGGCTCACAAGGAGCAAAAGCTGTAAATGAGTTTGCATTAAAAATTGCTCCAGAGTTAGCTAAAAGAGGCATAAAAATATACCATCAAGCAGGTGAGAGAAACTTAGAAAGCGTAAAAGCAGAGTATGAAAAACTAGGCATAGAAGCCGAAGTTTTTGGCTTTACAAAAAAGATGCCAGAGATTATGCACGAGGCAGACTTTGCAATAGCAAGAGCAGGAGCATCAACACTATGGGAGCTAGTAGCAAACGGCTTACCAACAATCTTCGTACCCTACCCATACGCAGCAGGCGACCACCAATACTACAATGCAAAATATTTAGTAGATGAAGGCTTAGCCTTTATGTTTAGAGAAAATGAGTTAGATGAGAATAGAGTTTTAGATATATTAGATAACACAAATATAGAAGATATAAGCACAAAGTTAATGAACGAAATCTCTCCAAATGGAGCAAAAGAAATTGCTAAACTTTTAGAGGAGTTGGCTTAGCTTACATCTATAATATTTATAGCAACGCTTTAATCTCTTTGGCAATTTGCAACTCTTCGTTGGTTTTTATTTGCAAAAGTTTTAAGCTGAAGTTTTTTATTTTTTCTTCTATTCTCTCTTTGATTAATTGGCTGTTTTCTCCTATGCCTCCACTGATTATTACGGCATCTACTTTTTCTAAAAGCATTAGGTAACTTCCGATATATTTATAAATCCGGTGTAAAAACATATCTATTGCAAGTTTTGCTCGGGGTTCGTTTTGCAGGTAATTTTGCTCTATCTCTTTTGCATTGCTGGTGTTGCAAATACCTTTAAAGCCGCTTTTTTTATTTAAAACTGTTTCTATCTCTTCATCGCTCAACTTTAACTCTTTTTTTAAGTAAAAAATTATCGAACTGTCTATATCGCCGCAGCGGGTTCCCATCATTAAGCCTTCTAGCGGGGTAAAACCCATAGATGTTTCTATGCTTTTGCCATTCTTTATTGCACAGGCACTGCAGCCGCCGCCAAGATGGAGGGTAATTAAATTTAATTCTTCTATCTTTTTGCCTAAAATTTCTGCTGCTTTATGGGCTAAATATTTATGGGATATTCCGTGGAAGCCGTATCTCTTTATCTGCAATTTTTTGTAATATTCAAAGGGTAGAGGGTATATCTTTGCATAATTTGGCATACCGGCGTGAAAGCTTGTATCAAAGACGGCAATTTGGGGAGTGTTTGGCAAATGTTTTTGAATAGCTTTTATGCCGGCAAGGTTTGCAGGGTTGTGCAAAGGGGCTAAAAATGAAAGCGTTTCTATTTTTTTTATCACCTCTTTGTTAATAAGTGCCGGTTCTTTAAAATAATCTCCGCCGTGCACAACTCTGTGTCCTACTGCTTTTATTTCGCTAATATCGCTAATAACACCGCTTTGAAAGAGTCTATCTACAAGCTTTTTAACTGCTTGCAAATGTTCGCTTATATTCTCCTCTTCACCGCTTAAAAGTTCGTTTAAACTATTGTAATCAAAAACTTTATATTTTATAGAAGAGCTTCCGCTGTTTAGCACTAAAATTTTCATTCTCTCTCCTGTGCCTGAATTGCTGTAACTGCTATTGTATTGATAATATCATCAACGGTTGCACCTCTGCTTAAGTCATTTACAGGCTTTGCAAGCCCTTGCAGAATCGGACCTATTGCAACTGCACCGCTGCTTCTTTGCACTGCTTTGTAAGTAATATTTCCGGTATCTAAATCGGGGAATATAAAAACAGTTGCTCTGCCTGCAACCTGCGAATTTGGAAGTTTCCTTTTTGCCACTTCTATATCGACGGCAGCATCATATTGCATAGGACCGTCTATTAAAATATCCGGACGCTCTTTTTTAACAATCTCTACCGCTTTTCTTACCTTTTCTACATCTTCTCCGCTGCCGGAATTTCCGCTTGAGTAAGAGAGCATGGCAACCCGTGGCAAAATGCCAAATTTAAGCGCATTTTCGCAAGCATCAATCGCAATACGCGCCAACTCTTTTGGATTTGGGTTACGGTTAATGGCGCAATCCCCAAAAATAAGCACTTTTGTATCCATAGACATTAAAAAAATACTTGAAACAAAGAAATCTTTTTTGGTTTTTAAAATTTGTAAAGCAGGACGCACGGTATCAGCTGTTGTGTGGGTTGCACCGCAAACCAAGCCGTCGGTGTAACCTTTATAGACAAGCATTGTTGCAAAATAGGTGCTGTTTGCAGCGATTATCTCTTTTGCCTGCTCTTTGCTTATACCTTTTTCTCTTCTTAGTTCGTAAAAATCTATTGCCAACTCTTTTTGCAATTTTAAATACTCTCTCTTTTCGATAAATTGGGCTTTTGATAAATCTAACGAGAAATTTTGTGCCATTTTTAAATACGCCTCTTTCTCTCCAACAAATAAAATAGCAGCAACATCTTGCTTCAAAACAAAATCCGCTGCTTTTAATACCCTTTCGTCAAGCTCTGTTAAAGCAATTATTCTCTTTTGCTTTTTGGCTCTTTGAAAAAGTTTATACCGAAAACGCAAAGGGGTTAGTGTATGAAACGCAATAGATTTAAAACTCTTTTGAAAAAACGCTTTTGCCTCTTCTTGAACAATAGAAAAAAGAGGATAGGGCACTTTGCTTTTTGGCGAGTTTTTTTGCATTAAAAGCGTTGCCAAATGCATATTGTGCGATTCTGTAATTTTATGGTGGATAATATTAAGAATATCCAAATCATCGCTCTTTTCCAAGACAACAATAGGTGCACTTAAATCTTTTGCGATTGAAAAGTTAATATCATCTAAAAAGAAATTAAACTCCTCTTCAAAAAAGCCATTTATTAAAATAAAATCGAATTTATAATAAATTTTACAGTAAGATTCAATGATTTTTTCAAAAAAGAGGTTTTCGTTATGGGCAAAAAGTTTTTCTGCCTCTTCTTTGGATTTAAAAGAGTAAAAACACTCAATATCTAAATGATTCTCCGTATTTAAAACAGGGCAGAAGATGGCGATTTTTTTATACTCTTGCTGTAAAAGAGAGCAGAAAAAACTGTTTACCTTATCTTGCTCAATATCCTTTTGAAAAGGTATTAAATATATTGATTTTATCATTACTCATAATCCCTTTTATAAAGTTCTAACAACTCCGCGTCAATTTTATATTTGTTTGATGCAATAGTTTCTATATCCATTAAAGCAAATTGCGATTTATTATAAACTACCGCCTTTTTGCACTCTTTCAAAGATAAAATTGCATCAAAAGCCTCTTTTATAAACTCTCTTGCCATTAGCCTGTCGTAAACGCTCGGATTTCCGCCTCTTTGAATATGCCCAAGCACGGTTACACGGGTTTCTAAAGCAATCTCTTCCTCAAGCCACTCTTTCATCTTTTGAGTTGCTTTCGTTCCTTCTGCAACTATACAAAGAACATACCTTCTGCCGTTTTCTATCTCTTTTGATATCCGCTTTTTACTTTTGTTTAAATTGGCAGCTATTTCTGGAATAATGCAAAGTTCTGCTCCGGAAGTAATAGCAGAAACCAAAGCCAAATAACCGCACTCTCTGCCCATAGTTTCTACTACAAAAGCACGCTTAAAAGAGTTTGCCGTATCTCTTATGCTATCAACCGCAATGCGTATCATATTCAAAGCGGTATCAACCCCCAGGCAATACTGCGTGCCGTAAATATCGTTATCTATGGTTGCTGGAATGCCGATAAATTTTAAATTAAACTCATTGCAAAAGATATTCATAGCCCTAAAAGAGCCATCGCCCCCTAATACAATAAGTTTATCGATATGAAGCCTTTTTAAATTCTCGTAAGCTTGTTTGCGGTATTTATAATCGTAAAACCTTTTAGAACGCGAAGAGCCTATAATTGTGCCGCCTAAATGTATAATACCCGAAACATCGCTAAAGTTTGCCTCTTTTATGCGATTGTCGATTAAACCCTCTAAACCGTCATAAATAAAATAGGGTTTTAAACCGCGAAAAAGTGCATTCTCTACAAAATATTTAATAGCGGGGTTCATCCCCGCACAATCTCCGCCCGAGGAGAAGATAGCAATAGCCATAAGAACTCCTTATAATTTGCTTGCCATATAATCAGCTACTTCCAGCAATCTTTGGGAGTAACCGTATTCGTTGTCATACCAAGTTAAAATTTTAACCATTCTATTGCCTAAAACACTTGTAGATTGCCCGTCGATAATAGATGAGTGTCTATTGTTTATTATATCAGAAGAGACAATATCATCCATAGTAAATTCCAAAATGCCTTTTAATTCATTTTCAGAAGCCTCTTTAAGAGCATTATTAACGCTATCTAGCGTAATATCCGTATTTAAAAGCGCTACAATTTCAGTTATTGCTCCATCGGGCACAGGCACTCTTAATGCCATAGCTTCCATTTTGCCTTTTAGTGCTGGAATAACCTCTATAGTCGCAATAGCTGCCCCGGTTGTTGTCGGAATAATATTTACAGCACACGCTCGCCCGCGTCTTCGTTTTTTGGCTCTTTTATCAACCGGCACTTGCGAAGAGGTGTATGCATGGGTGGTTGTTATCATTGCATACTCTACGCCAAATCGCTCTTCTAAAACTTTCATTACAGGCGCTAAAGAGTTTGTGGTGCATGAAGCATTAGAGACAATATGATGCTTGTTTGTATCATACTCTTTTTCGTTTACTCCTTTAACGATAGTCAAATCAACATTTTTCCCCGGTGCAGAAATTAGCACCTTTTTAGCTCCTGCCGTAAGGTGTTCTTTTGCCAAATTTCCATCGGTAAAGTGCCCGGTGCACTCTAAAACAATATCGATTCCAAGCTCTTTCCACGGCAGTTCCAGCGGATTATGACTGCTTACAATGGTTATTTCGTGCCCGTCTATAATAAGCTTATTATCTGCTGTTTGAATATCAAAACCGGCTCTTCCATGCACAGAATCGTATTTTAAAAGATACGCTGCATCTTCTACGCTAGAAGTATTTGCAGCAACAATTTCGCAATTTTGCGGTAAATTGTTAATATAGTGTCGTAAAACTTGATTACCTATTCTTCCTAATCCATTGATTGCAACTCTTTTTTTCATGATTTTCTTCCTTTGCTAAATTTTGTAACTAATATTCTCTTGCCAAGCTCAACTCCAGGCTGATTATACGGGTTTATATCCATCATATTCCCGCATGCAGAAGTGAGCAACTCATAATATGCTATAAGCTTCCCTATATTCTCCCCATCAATTTTGCTAATGGTTATCATATCAACAGGGATATTTTGCTGTATGATACTCTCTTTTGTCGCTTCGCACTCTCCGTCGATTAATTCATTAAATGTGTAACCGTTTATAAAGTCTGTTTTTTCAAGAAATTTCAACTTTATATTTGGGATTTTTAGCCTCTTTTCAAAATTTTCCAGCTTAATAAAAGTTACCGTTTTATCACGGCACCCCTCTATAATTAATTGCAAAAAAGAGTGCTGATCAACGGAGCCTATATGCCCAATCGGCGTTAAACCTACATGTTCGCCTTTTGTATCTAGTTTTCCTAACGATTCACCCCAAAGCTGTACATACCATTTGGTGAAATCTTCTAAACAGTTTGCATACGAGAAGAGAACATTCATCGGATAAACCTTTTTATGCAAAACATAAAATGCTGCTTTTTTTAAAATATTCTCTTTTTCTCCTGCAAAAAAACTATCTATCATCTCTGATGCACCCTGCAAAACAGAAGATATTTCAAAGCCCGCCAATGTTAAAGGCACGACACCAACTGCACTTAAAACAGAAAAGCGTCCACCAACATTTGATGGGATTGTATAAGATTTAATGTTGTAATAATTTGCAAATTTATGCAAATTAGAATCGTTATCGGTAACAATTATTAATTTTTCTTTGTCATCTTTTTTATAATCCAAATTAAACACTTCTATAATCTTTTTAAAAATAGAAATTGTCTCTACAGTATTTCCCGATTTTGAAACAATTACAAAAACTGTTTTCTCTTTTTTTATTCTTGCGAATTTTTTACTTAAATCAATCTCATCGGGGTTTTCTAAAAATAGCATATCTTTACAATTTGGACACTTCTCTTTAAAAATAGAGTGTAGAGCTTTTGTTCCTAGTGAAGAACCACCAATTCCTACAACCACGACACACTCAATATTTTGTAAATATTCACTATTCTTTTGATACTCTTTTACCTCTTGCACTAAAGGAAGAGAATCTTTTCCCAAAGTGTAATATCCAACACTTTTACTCTCTTTCTCTTGCCGTAACTTTTCATAAGCTTTTTGCATTAATTTTTTTGCTTCTGCTGTTACTTGCCAATTTAAATCTTCTTCAAAATATAACATTACTCACTCCTTAATTCTTAATTAAATAAACCACACTTAATGGAGGCAGTGTTACCTCGATTCTCTGTTTCTTTCCATGAGACTCCTTTGTTATTGTTTTATACTCTTTAAACTCTTTGCACTCTCCACCGAACTCTTCTGAGTTAGAGTTGAAAAACTCTTTATAGATGCCTCGTGCAGGCACTCCAATAGGGTAGCCAATATGCTCTTTACCTGAAAAATTACAAACAATAATAATAGCTTTTTGGTTCCGCGCCCCCTTTCTAATAAATGCGATAACATTTGCATTTGCATCATTCTCTTCAATCCACGAAAAACCTTCTGGTTCTACATCGTTTCTGTGAAGAGAAGGCGTATCTTTGTAAAGTTTATTAAGGGTTTGCACGCATTTTTGCACCCCTTTGTGCGCCGGATATTCCAAAAGGTGCCAATCTAAACTCTGTTCGTAATTCCATTCGGCAAATTGGGCAAACTCTCCGCCCATAAAAAGCAGCTTTTTGCCCGGATGTGCTGTCATCAAAGCGTATAAAGCGCGCAAATTTGCAAATTTTTGCTCGTAACTGCCCGGCATTTTATTAATTAAAGAGCCTTTCATATGCACCACTTCATCGTGACTTAAAGGCAAAATGTAATTTTCAAAAAACATATAAACAAAACTGAAAATCAAATTTTTATGGTGGTCTTTTCTAAAATATGGGTCACATTTCATATATTTTAAAATATCGTGCATCCAGCCCATATTCCATTTATATCCGAAGCCTAGCCCACCGTCTTTTACCATTCCGGTAACTTGCGGGTAGTTGGTTGATTCCTCAGCCACAGTAAAAATATCTTTAAAAGTGCCGTAAACTGCCACATTCATATCTTGCAAAAATTTTACAGCCCCTTTATTGATATTGCTCCCATCTTCGTTAGGAATCCACTCCCCGTCATCCCTTGCATAATTTAAATAAAGCATCGAAGCCACGCCGTCCACACGGATACCGTCTATATGATATTTATCGAACCAATACATTGCCGAACTAATTAAAAAAGCCCTTACTTCATTTCTATCGTAATTAAAAATAGAGCTTTTCCACTCCGGATGATACCCCTGCCGTGGGTCTTTATGCTCATAAAGGCAAGTTCCGTCAAAATTACTTAAGCCGTGTCCGTCGTTTACAAAATGCGAAGGCACCCAATCTAAAATTACACCGATTCCGTTTTGGTGCATAATATCGACAAATTCCATAAATTCCTGCGGAGTTCCATAGCGTGAAGTCGGTGCAAAATAACCAGTAATTTGATACCCCCAAGAGCCGTCAAATGGGTGTTCCATTATCGGCATAAGCTCAATATGCGTATAATGCATCTCTTTAAGATATTGTGCTAACTCTTTTGCCACTTCTATGTAACTTAAATAGCGGTTATTTTCTTCTAACTTTCGTCTCCACGAGCCTAAATGCACTTCGTAAATCGAAATCGGCTTTTTATGGGAGTTAAACTTTTTTCTATTGTGCATCCAGCTTTTATCGCTCCAAGTGTAACCTTTTAAATCCCAAATAATCGAAGCAGATTTCGGTTTACGCTCTGTATAGACTGCAAAAGGGTCTGCTTTGTAATGCTCTATATAATCATTATCGGAGTAAATGTAATATTTATACGAACTTCCTATGGGAATATCTGTTATAAACCCTTCCCATATACCGGAAGCATCTTCTCTTCTTTTTAAATAGTGCTTTTTTGGGTCGTAATGGTTAAAATCTCCGACAACTGCAACATTTAAAGCATTTGGCGCCCATACAGCAAAATAGACTCCATCAACTCCATCCCTTTGTATGGGGTGCGAACCGAAATGCTCATAAAGTTTTCGATGTGTCCCCTCTTTAAAATAGTATATATCTTCATCGCTAAAGAGTGATACATCGTAATAAATTTTATTCATAATAAGCTCCTTTATAAGCCTTTTTGTTTTAATAGACTTGTTGTGATATAAGGATACGCCATAAATAGGCTTTAAAGGAGTAAGATTATGCAAAACTTTTTTTGAAGCATAGCCAAAGCTATGGTGATAAAAAATTTTGTGCAAGATTGCTTCTTTAAAGCCTACCCTTCGGGCTTTACATATTTGCCCATATCCTGCGTTAAGACTCCTTAAATTAGCTTCAGCTAGTCCTGCGTCGTCTTGCCTTGTATATGAACAAATATGTAAAGTTTATGGTGCATTCTTATATCGCAACAAGTCTAATGCATACTCATACACTTTTTCATACTCTTTTGCCGAATCTATCCAGCTAAAGTGTTCTTGCATTGCTTTTTTTTGCATCTCTTTAAACTCCTTTTTATGGTTATAAAAAGTATCCACTGCCCAAAGCACTGTATTTAAAAGCGCTGGCGGTGTGGCATCATAAAATTTAAAGCCGTTTCCTTTGCCTCTTTCTATATCGAAATTTTCTATCGTATCATCCAAGCCGCCTGTTGCCCTGACAATAGGCAGAGTGCCGTATTTTAAGCTGTAAATTTGGTTCAGTCCGCAAGGCTCAAAAAGCGAAGGCATTAAAAACATATCGGCTCCTGCTTCGATTTTATGCGCCAATTCATTTGAATAACCAATGTATATCCCAAAATTTTCTCTATAAAAAGCTATATGGTTAAAGAAATCTTCCGCCCACTTCTCGCCTGTGCCAAGCATAACAATTTGGATATTATGATCCAAGAGCGAATTAATAACCGAAGCAATTAAGCCAATTCCTTTTTGCTCAACAAATCTTCCGACAAATCCAATTAATGCTGTATCTTCATTTTGCGGTAAATTAAAAGTTTTTTGCAAATCTTTTTTGCAAATCTTTTTACCTTGCATATCTTTAACAGTGTAATTTGCAGCAATATATTTATCGTGCGACGGGTCCCATTCGCTGTAATCGACTCCGTTTAAAATGCCAAAAAGTTTGTAACTATGTGCTTGAATATGCTGTTGCAATCCAAAACCATACTCCATAGTTTGAATCTCTTGTGCATACTTATGCGAAACTGTCATAACGGCATCTGCCATAGCAATACCGCCTTTTAAAAGGTTGATGTTTCCCATACTTTCAAATTCAAATGGATTGTAATGCTCCCATCCAATCTCCATAAGTTTTATTAACTCTTTATCAAAAATTCCTTGGTGCTGTAAATTGTGAATGGTTAAAACCGAAGCTGCATAAGCAAAATCGTGCACAAAACGGGTTTTTAACAAAGCAGGAATTGCAGCAGTGTGCCAATCGTTAGCATGGAAAATATCGGGCACAAAATTGAGCATTTTAGCCAACTGAAATACAGCCTTTGAAAAGAAAATAAACCTATCTCCATTATCGTTGTAACTTTCGTAACCATTATCATATAGACCGTCTCTGCCAAAATAGTTTTCATGGTCGATAAAATAAATCTCTACATCACTGTTTGGTAATTTGCTTCTATATACACCAGCCCAAAGCTCGCCCATACAGCCCATCGGCACGCCAAGAGGGGCGGGCAGTTTTTCTAAATTATCAGGATTAATCAAGTAGTATCGCGGCATTACCACTTTTATATTATGCCCCAATTTATGCAAAGCTTTAGGGAGTGCCGAAGCTACATCAGCCAAACCTCCTGTTTTTGCAAATGGTGCAACTTCTGATGCCGCAAAAAGTATATTCAATTTTCTCTTAGTCATTTTTATCCTCCGTTAATAGATAAGCTCCTTGAAGCGGTGCATCATCAAGGTAACTTTTTCTAATTTCTAAATTTTCAGTGCTTAAAGGCATTGCATAATTTGCTATCTCTTTTTGAATTAAACTTATAAGTTGTGGATTACTTTGAATAATACCTCCACCCAAAACCAAAATTTTTGGATTAAAAAGTGTTACCGCAACCCCACAGGCAAAAAGCAAGGCTTCTCGAAATTGCTTATAAATTTTTATGCCATTTTCACTGCTGCTTTGTTGCAACTCTTCCAATTTTAAATAGTTTTGAAATTTATAATACTCTTGCCAAAGTTTTAATCCGCTCCCCGAAGCGAAAAGCTCTATACAGTTATTTTTACCGCACGAACAGGTAAAGGGCGACTCTTTATAAGGTATATGCCCAAGTTCCGTAGCAATTCCACCACTGCCTTTTATAAGCGTTCCTGAACTTATAACTCCAAGCCCCAAGCCTGTTCCAACGGCAATATTTGCAATATCTTTTGCTTTAAAACAGTTAGCTTCTGCCAAAATAGAACAGTTTAAATCATTTTCTATATATAACTTTACTCCATATTTGTGCTCTATATACTCTTTTATATTGTGCCTGTCGATTTTAATGTGTGGCGAAGAGAGTATTTTGCCGTTATTAACCTGCCCAGCGTAAGATATAGCAACAGTTTTAATCTTCTCGTGTTCTAAAATCTTTTCTATAAATGCACAAAGTCCGATTTGGGCACTTTTTAATTTGCCTTTTTTTATAACTTTATTGTTATCTCGTATTTCATAACGCAAATAGCTTCCGCCTATATCGATAAGCAGTATCATTTTCCGTCTCCCCGCAAAAATTGTGCACACTCTTTAGGCATAATTGGATTTATCGCCATATTTGTCGCCACTTCAAAGCCTGCAAGTGTAAAAATACGCGGTATTATGCGTATATAAAAGCGGTAATTGTCTCTTAAATCCTGCATATAAGCTTTCTCTTCAAAATTGCTGTTTATCGGTGCAAATTCAAAACTTATATTAAAATCAAAATCCCCAAGCTCTCTGTAAAGCGCTTTAAAAGTATCAGAGATAAGCAGAGCCAAATCGCTTAAATCTTTGTTGGAGCAGTCGTTTAAATCAAAAAAGTTTTGAAGCGGTGCAATCATTACTTCAAAAGCAAAAGTGCTTGCATAAGGGCAGAATGCTATAAAATTGCCAAGCTCTTTTACAACCCGTACTTTTTCCGTTTTTTCGTTGTAAATTATATCTTCAAGGATACCGTGCCCGAATTTGCGGTAATATTCACTGTTTCTTTGCAGAAAATCTATTTTGCTTTTTGGCACAACAGGCAGGGCGATAATTTGCGTATGTGGATGTTCTTGGCTCGCACCGGCTCTTTTGCCACTGTTTTTAAAAGCGATAAAATATTTCATCTGCTTATCTTTTGTTAAATCGGCTTTTCTAAAAGCGATGGTTTTTAACCAATTCTCTATATCTTCAATTTCTAAATCGGCAAGCGTGTAGTTGTGGCAAGGGGTGTCTATAATAATTTCATGCGCCCCGTATCCGTTTATTGATTCAAAAAAACCCTCTCTTTGCATTTTAAATTCTGTTTCTATCTGAACCGCTTTGTAAAGGTTGGGAATTACCCGGATTTGCCAAGAGCTTTTATCGGCAGGGTTTTTATAAATTGCAAAAATCTCTTGCCCCGTTAAAGCTTCGTTGCCTTTGCAAAACGGGCATTTTGCAACTGTTTCTATTTTTTCTCTCTTTTTAAGCAAGCTTACATTCGGGCGGTGCAAGCGTTCTGGAGCAATAATAACATATTCATTATGCAAAAAATCGTATCGTATTTTAGACATCTTTTACTTCCAATTCAAATTTAAATTTTAACTCTTTTGCAAACTCTTTAGCAAAAATAAAACTAATCTCTTGTGTAATTGCTTCATAATCTTTTTCCGATTCCGAAACCGTAATAACGGGCACTGCAAAAACTTCCCACTTTTCACTGCTGCTTATTAACAGCTCTTTTTGCGTAAAATCGTCATAAATTGTTACGCTTTCGCACTCTCCAAGCTCCAGACCGTCATTTAAAAATTTGCCGTTTATTGTAATTTTTTCAGGATGGGCAAAGTGCAAATTAAACTCT